>ENA-UOOA01000048-UOOA01000048.1-human-gut-metagenome-genome-assembly--contig:-P61old-NODE-48-length-250759-cov-76.255493_pt1 | contig 250759 bp, 168 predicted proteins | sample MGYA00242467_ERZ724014 | MGnify/ENA metagenome assembly ERZ724014
TCAAACAAGTTTGGTGTCTCTGCTCTCGATTTGCAGTATCTTTGTAGAAGATAAGGAGTTTCCGGATCGGCTCACGACCGGGATGCCTTATCTCCCCGTGCATCCGAATTGTATTTTAATAAAACGCATAATATCATGAAGAAAAATCTGTTGCTTCTTTTTTTCTGCGGACTTATTTTCGCTCAACTGCATTCGGCAAACCAACCGACCATCATGCTTAGCGGAGCGTCTTTCGCCATACCCCAAAACGGATGGTTCGAACTGATGTGCCAGTCGTTCAACGCTACCCCGATCAACAAAGCGGTAGGCGGCGAAGCGATCTACCATACTGCCAACCGAATGGCAGACGGCACATTCTACACCGTAGATGAGTTAGACCGTACCGACGTGTTTGTCATCATGCACGTTCACGAACAGAATGTATTGGACGAAAGCGTCCTGAAAGCGGATTATTCGGAATATTCATTCCCGACCGACAACTATTCCGTCGCTTACGATTATGTAATCCGTAAATACACGGACGATTGCCGGAATCTGAAAGATAATCCGCAATCGAAATATTACGGAACGGAAAACGGGAAACCTGCCGTGATCGTGTTGTGTACACACTGGCACGATGCACGTCCTACCTACAACGAGTCGGTTCGGCGGCTGGCGGCAAAATGGAATCTGCCGCTGATCAAATTCGACGAGCAGATCGGATTCTCCAATGACGAGACCGTAGACGGACAGCATCCGAGCGTCCCCTATGCACAAGATACGAAAACGATCAACGGCATTACGTCGGGTTGGCATCCCCGTCGCGGATCGGCTGAATATATTCAACGTAAACTGGCAGAAATCGCAACCGACGCATTAGAAGAAATATTGGGAGATGTAGAGGTGAGCGCAACCGCCGAGGTACAAACGCCCGCCGTTTCGAACGGGGACAAAGCGTATGTACGTTTCTCGTTCAAAGGTCACTCTCCGTGGAATCTGACCTACGAGGTAGACGGTAACGCCACGACCGTCGAGAATATCGATCTCATGCAAAATCCGTTGTTAGTGGAAGTAGATGTACCGGAAAGCGGCTCTCTGACAGTCCGCCCCACCCTCGTTTCCAATCCCGATTGTAACGAAGGCGCTTGTTACGGGCAGGCAGTCATCGCCCGTTCGGAATTTTCGATCCTGCCGGCAAAAGATACCTACATCCACGAATCGCTCGACAAAGATTATGAAACGACACGATCGACCGAAGTAAAGACTTCGAACGACAAAAATTCCCGCGAATCGTTTTTCACGTTCAATCTCCAAGATTTGTCGGACGAGAACGGCGACCTGTTTTTCCGCGCCTATTGTTTCAAGCAGGTTTATTCGGGCAACAAAGATATTCAGGATATTCACCGCATCGAGATCAGTGCCATACCCGAGAACTACGACACATGGACATGGGCTACACGCCCCGAAGGGTTCGAACCGATCGATACCGTGTGTATGTACCCGAACGACTTGAACCGCTATCTCTACTGGAATATCACTCCGTGGGTGAAACAGCAACGCGAAGCCGGCAAACAATGGGCTACGTTCCGGCTGAAAGTGGTATCGGGCGGTCTCGCCGTCATGAGTTTCCACTCGAAAGAGGCTACGTCGTTACGTCCCCAGATCGTTTCTCTGCCCGAAAAGTCGCTACCCCGTGTTACGGTCGAGGCAATGACCCCGGCAATAACTGCCGATGACAAGGCGTATGTATCGTTTTCTTTTACCGGACACGCACCGTGGAAGATGACCTACGAAGCCGATGGTACATCACACACAATCGAAAATATAGAAACAAGCCCGTTGTTAGTGGAAGTCAGTGCCCCCGGAACCGGAAGCATCACCATTCGCCCTACCCACGTATCCGACGCGGAAAATAGCGAAGGCGAATGTATCGGCAATGCAAAGATCGCCTGCGCCGAATTTACCGTGCTTCCCGAAAAGGATACTTACGTACACGAAACGGTAGTGAAAGATTACGAAACAGCCAAAACGATCGAGGTAAAGACCTCGACCGACAAATATTCCCGGGAGGGTTTTCTTACATTCAACCTTGAAGATCTGCCGGACGGGAACGGCGACCTGTTTTTTCGCGCCTACTGCTTCAAACAGGTCTATTCGGGAAATGTAGACCGGCAGGATCTGCACTATATCGAAATCGGAGCCAAGCCCGAAAACTACGATACATGGACTTGGGCTACACGCCCCGAAGGGTTCGAACCGATCGATACCGTGTGTATGTATCCGCACGATCTGAACCGTTACCTCTACTGGAATATCACTCCGTGGGTGAAACAGCAACGCGAAGCCGGAACAAAATGGGTAACATTCCGATTGAAAGTGGTATCGGGCGGTCTTGCCGTCATGAGTTTCCATTCGAAAGAGGCGACATCGCTGCACCCGCAGATCATCGCTATGCCCGAAAACGCCCCGACAGGAATTTCGGAAACGAACGGCAACTCATTTTCCGCACCCTATCCCAACCCGTTTTCCGATCGCATCTGCCTTTCGGGCGAAATGCCCCGGCAAGTGCGTATCTACTCCGCGACGGGAACTCTGGCATACCAAAGCGGAATCATGGAACCGGTTATCGAAACATCGCACCTTGCCCCCGGTATCTATTTCGTTCAATTGCTTTCGGACAACTCCACCGCATGCTACCGCATGATAAAACGGAATTAAGCGAAATGAATTTCCGGTATAACAACACCCGGGAAATAATTGTCACAAACTGAACTGCACCCCAAAAGTTTTTTGTCCAACTTTTGGGGTGCAGTTCATTTCGACACAACCCCTTTCTTTTTATCGGGAGTGATCGCTATCGTAAAAAGGATTCTTCCAACAAACAGCTATATCTCTTTCTTGATCTTCAAGTACTCCCCGTAAGTAAGCATCCGCCAGATCCATTCCAACGGACCATAACGGAAATAACGAAGCCATGCAAGGCTGCACAAGAGCTCCACAACAAAAACACCGCAAGCAATCAGTTCGGTCGTTCCCAATCCGACCGATGCACCCCAACCGAAACCGATTCCGTAAAAGAGCAAGATACCGATAAGCGACTGACCGATGTAATTGGTCAATGCCATACGTCCGGGAGCGGCAATATACCGCCACATTCCCGACGTTTCGTATTTCATAAAGAGCCATGCCATTCCTGCCATGTAGGATATACCCATAGGCACTACGCTCACAGCATAAAGAAGCGAAGCCACGGTATCGCCGAACGGATGCCCGGAGACGGAATCCCACGCATACACGACAGATAGAGGCAGCCCGACAAGCAGCGAGATCGTCCCTGTCCGCCCTATCTCTTTCCGGTGACACGCCAAACCGGCATAAATCCGGTTTCGTCCGATATAAAACCCCAGCAGAAAAAGCCCCATCACTTTCAACAGCCTATGACCTTCGAGAAATTCCCACATCCGCTCGAACGCACCTTGTATCAGAAATTGGGAAACACCGGCATAACTCCGCGCATCCCGGAGCCATACCCCGAAATTTTCTTCCGTAATACCGTACTTGGCGCAATAATGCCATTGCAGGTCGGAAGCCCACGCCGACAAACTGATCCGTGCCATTCCCGTACTCCATTCGATCAACACGGGAACAAAAATGAATAAAGCGGAAACTGAAAGCAGCATCCGGTCGGAAAGCCGACGGAACAGCGGCAAGAGCATTCCGGCTATGGCATAAAGCAACAATATATCGCCACTCCACAGCAGCATCAGATGTAAGAATCCGATCAAAGCAAGTACCGACATGCGCCGGTAGAAAATTTTAAATCCGTTCGCTCCTTTCCGCTCGGCATTGGCTATGATAATTGAGAAACCTATACCGAAGAGGATCGAGAAAATCGTATAAAACTTGCCATCAATGAAAAGGTATTGAATAAACCGTACCACCCGGTCGATCGCAGCGGAAGGCATTGCCGCCGTCACTTCTGCCGGTTGGAATGTATAAAGTGAAAATTCGGGGAAATTGGCAAGGCAAATTCCCAATAATGCGAATCCCCTCAACGCATCGAGTATGACAAATCGCTCTTTCGCCTGTATCGGGGCTATCCTGTTGTTCGTCTGCATCCGAAGTGTGCTTTTTATTTTTACCGATGCAAAGATAGTCTGCCCACAGCAATTGCAGTGTATATAAATTACAGATATGACAACCCCTAATCCGGCGATTAAAACATACGTCGGGAAACAGAATGGAACGGGAAAAACCGCACTACTGTTTCACCAACCGTTCCACTACCCGCGAACCGTCCGAACGGTTCACCACCAGCAAATATACGGATGCAGGCAGATGACCTATCGAGTAACAAGCCGCCCCTCCCTGCCAATAAGCCCGACATGCGCCATCAAGAGAAAAGAGGTAAAGCGATTCGACATCTGCCGGATCGGTCAATACGAAACTGTCGGAAACCGGATTGGCGATCAGCATCTTCCCTTGCTGACGAAGTGTCGGCAACAGGGTCTGTGACGTTCTGTCTATCGAACGGCAAACGAGCGTCGGCGGCATATCGGAGGGAGTAGCATTACCATGCCCCTGATCGAATTTCAGGAACGCATTGACACTGCCGCAAACGACCGACAGGCGGAAGGTAAGCCGGGTATTCCCCGACGAACGCTGCTGTGCTACGAAATCGGAAACATCCCACGAGAGCTGTTTCCCCACATCGGTGGTATCGACTGCGATCCAGCCTATTTCGGAAAAGCCGTCGGGCACATCGTCCCACGACAACCGGTCGATCGCCGCCTCTCGACGGCCTTCCAACCGCACGAAAACATACCGGTCTGCATCCTGCATACTGAATAAGCGCAATTTCAGAGCCGCCGTACCGGGTTGCACAGATTCGGGCAAGGCAAACGAAAGGTAGGCTTCCCTGCCCCACGACGAGTTGCGGTTTTTCAACCAAAGATAATTTTCGCCATTGGCACTGCCCGGCGTACTGCCTACCCCCTGTTGGGCTACGAACGTATCGAATATAAGTTCGGCTGTATGTTCTTCACCCAATAAAGTCCGCGAATCGGGGGTAACCACAAGATGCGGCGAACGGTCGAGACGGTTGTTGCGATACTGCTGGAAGGTAAGCAGCGCATTCCGATCACCATCGACAACCGCCAGTTTGAATGCACACGTTTTATCGCCCCGCATAATCGCCCGGTTCAAAGCCTCGGTCACCTCCACGCCGTAATACCCCGGAACAGCACGGGAAACGACAAACCGTCCGCTTTCATTTTCTTTTACCCAATGGGAACGGTCTTTCCATAAATAGGGACGGACATCGGACGGCTCGATATTCGATACGGCTACGGTCGCCGGCAATGCGCCCAACTCGGCTGTCGAGAGATAGAGAAAGAGCGTAGCCGACCGCACCGGATCGGTATAACGGCTGATGTCATATTCCATATAGCCTTCCCGAATATATTGCCGGTCGGTTTTCAGTACCAAAGACTGCGATTCCGAAAAATCGACTGTGGGGTTGTTCTCCTGTATATAGGTATCGTAAGCCGGATAGAGTTTATCATCGCCGGATGCAGGCACGATGATCTGTGTCCTGCCCGAGACCCGACCGGTACGGCCGTCGCCCGTGACCGATTGCAAGACATATTCGGTCGTCACCTCGGGCGATACGGGAATCCGGTTCCACCCGGCGGAAAGCCCGGTACAACCTTTCAGCACACCGTTGGCAGTATATGTCAAAGCATATTCCCGTGCATCGCCTTCGATGCGTACCGATAGCGTATCGTTTCCGGTTTTCAGTTTTACTTCGTCCGTACAGGCATACGGTTCGGACGATTTTCCGGCAGTCACGCTACGGAAGCAATCACCTATACGCCAATCGGAAATTTTCAACGGCTCGGACGAACGGTTCGTCACTTCGAATGCAACGATTGCGGCATGACTTATGTTCCGGGCATTCAATGCCCACTGGTTGTTGATCGAAGTCTGCCCGCTCTCGTCGATATTCGGGTAGAAGAAAGGTTCCACTTCGGGTATCTGCTCATGCCGATTGAATATGGCGACACTCCATGTATCGCATTGGTCGGCATTGAGTATCGGGGTGAGCCGATGCACATGGAACTGTTCGGGTGTATCGAGCGTACGGTCGTGGTAAAAGGCATAGGGATAGACCGCCAGCGACGATGTCGTCCTGTCGCCGAAACGCAATGTATGGTCGGATACGCCGCGCGAAGAAAAAGACACGATCTCCTCGCCCGTATCGGATATGCCGCGCACAGTATAATCGAAAGCCGTATCGGTGGCTACCGTATATGCCAGATAACGACGGTCGGCAACCGCCAGCGAAATCGGTTCGGGCAACGGCAGACGGACAGTCGTACTGCCCAATATCATCGTATCGGCATTCCACGTCACCTCTCCCTCGGGTTGTATTTCCGATAAATCGGACAACGGTTCGACCGAACGTTCCGAAGCGGGGACATATACCCTCACCCAATCGACCGACATATAACTGCCGTCGGCATCGTCGGTTTCGGGTGTCAGCGCAGAGGGCATCATCATGTTGCTGAAAGCAATCTGCATCAGTTCTCCGGTATATCCGCCTCGGTAGTTCCAGTCTTTCTGTGCATATTTGCCATAAGCCCGCTGTTCCTCCAACGTTGCCCACGGCGATATCTTACCGATTCCCGTATCCCACTGGCGTTTGTGCTCCTTGTGGGTTTTGCCGTCCCAAATCTCCCTGCCATTGAGGTAGTAATGAAACTGATCGTTCCCGTCGATCCACAATCCCCAGATCTGATAGTCGTCGGAATCGAAATACTCCATCGCCCCCAACGCATTGTCTACCTGATTGCCCGAAGCATCGGTAGCATATTGGTAGGTTTTCCAGTCGTGCCAAGCCAAATGGGCACCCTGCTGTTTCCGCTCGACATCGTACTGAATCTCGTTTATATCTATTTCGTAACGGTTGTTGAACGAAGTGGGCAATACATCCCGCGTCACAAGCCAAAATGCACTGTTTACCCCCGATATGAACGGCGACTTCATCCGGGCTTCGAAATAGACATTGCGCCCGAATTTTTCCCGGGTATAGATATAGCCGCATGTCCATCTCAGTTTCTGATTCGCAGCATCGTCCGTACGGCGCATATAGATACGCAGATCTCCGTCGGCAACAGCGATATTCGCACTGTCGCGCCGCGAATCGCCCGCGGAATTGTATGTACCGTGTTCATATTGCCACAGGGTGCGGTCGAGCTTGCCTGCCTCAAATTCATCCCCGAATATCTGCTCCCAGCCACCCGACACAGGAGGATATGCCGGTTGTTCCGCCCGCAGGGACGAGAAGATAAAAAGCGTAAGGAGAAGTATCGTTGTCCGTTTCATAAAATATCGTTTTCAAATGTAGGGCTTACGGCAGCGGTGTCAGTTGTGCGACATAACCGCCTTCGCAGTTGAGCCGTATGTTCAATTTATCGCCGGCAGAAATCGTATCTGTTTCCGCCGCCATGCTCCGTTGCATTTCCGGGACATCCGTCACGGCATAAAGCGACCATTTGCCGACAGGCAAGAATCCGGTATCGACCGAAATCGTTTCAGCCCGATTTCCGTTCAATACGGTCAGATACCAAGTATCGCCCGAACGACGTGCCATGATCGCCCGCCCCGCCACCGAGCTCCCGGGCAATATACGGGTTTCGTCCCAAACCGCCGGCAATGCCTTTATCAAAGGGAGAGCCGGTGCCGTCGCCGCATTGCGCAACAGATAATCGGGATGCTCCGCCACAACCACCAACGGGGAAGTGAACGCATACGCCGTTGCCAATTGATGAGCCCATGAAGTCGTCCCCGGATTGGAGAACCCGACCGGCGTATAATCGGCATTGTTCAGTATGCAGCGGGTAAATACCAATGCGACATTGTGCGTAGCCGGCAGATGCTGATCCATTTTATTCAGTTCCAACCCCCGAATGCCTTCGCGTGTCAGCTCGTTGGGATAGGTGCGGTATTCGCCCGAAGGCTTCTGGCAACCGTGAAAATCGACCAACAGTTTGCGTTCGGCGCACAATTGCAGTGCCCGGATGTCGAAGTCGATCACCCGTTTGCTTTCCCCGTTCATAAAGTCGATTTTCAGACCTACTGCCCCCGCCAGCTTCACGCTGTCGAGAAAATGGCGCATCGTGGCATAATCGTCGCTTTCGTCGATCAACTGATCGGAGTGTTTCCATACCCATACCCCGACATTCCGTTCACGGGCATAGTCGCAAATCGCTTTCAGATCATTCCATTTGTCGCGCCAACGTTCCCAACCCTCGTCGAGAATCGTATATTCATATCCCAATTCCACCGCATCGTCGATGAACTTGCGTTCGTAAGGCAACGTCATGAATCCGGGCGATTCGCTCCACCAGCTCCACACACTGCGTCCGGGAACAATCCATCCGGTATCGGCAAACAACTCCGCATCGGGTGCCGGATTCAGATTGGTTATCAGATCGCTGTTTACCAAACCGTTCAAATTATCGTTCAATCCGATCACACGCCACGGGGTAAGTATCCGCCCGTCGATCGGAAATCCGCCGGATTCGGTAAAATCGACACGCAACGAAGCATCGGGAAAAGCCCTGAGACGCATGCCGCTATAATCGTACAATGCCGCTTCCGTAATAGTCATATAACGGTCGTCGGGCAATTCATACAGCAATACCGGGGCTTGCACCGGACCGGTTGCCGAAATGGAACAAAGGCTGTCGGAACGGGTTCTCAACCATTCGCCGGCATACGTTTTCAGTTTCCAGTCACTCTCCCGTTCCAGATACCAGACCGGTATTCCGGCAGGGACGGAGAAACCCGAAAGTTCGTCGTCGAGCATACGAATCCCCTCCCCGGGTACGGAATAGCGGAAAGCGAATCCGTCGTCGTACAAACGGCAGATCAAATCGAATTCGCCACCGGAGGAATTCACCCGATAGGTATATTCTTCCGCCCGGTTCACTGCCCGGGTATGGAATCCGCGCGTCGGATATGTTTCGTCTATGCTTTTCCTGCCGGTCAATTTCAGCGTAGAGTTCAACCCCAACGTGTCCTTGTCGATTACCAGCCCCAACGGCGAAACACCGACAACCGGAAGCCCCTTGTAGACGACCCGATAGGTCAGTTGTCCGCCATCGGCAGAAAGCTCTGCCTGTACCGATCCGTCGGGCGAACGCATCGCACCGTCGGAACAAGCCGACAGTGCGAGCCACGCGCCAAGCATAATGCCGATGAATTTTTTCATGCGTTCCGCGTTTTGGTTATTTCACCCACAATTTACGGATTTCTTTCCGATTTTCGGAAATCATTGTCAATATATACAGTCCCGGTTGCCATTCACCGAGTTCGTATGCCGCTGCCCCCGTTACCGTTTCGGAGAGGCAGACCACGCCCCGCAGGTCGCATACGGATACCTGTACCGGCATCCGGTTCTCTACGTAGAGCGTCGTTCCGTTCCAACGGCAGTTCAACGAAGATTCCGTTTCGCCGGCAATTCCGGTAGGCAGGTCATCATCGCCACGCACTAATTGGATCTCGCTCAATCCGACGAAACGGTCGGACCCGTCGCTGTGATTCGAGAGTATGTTGAGTGCAAACCAATTGATTTTTCCGGTAATATCCAAATCGAAATGCTCGCCGGTATATGTCGCTTTCCCGTCTGCCATCGCCAGTTCGAGTGCAGTCACACGAGTCCAATCGGCATCGGTAAAAGGTACTTCCGAGAGGTCGCGGCTCGTATTCGCCACATATACTTCCACTTCGCGAGCCCCCCGACCGGTAAAGGGAGACGCACCATTGAGGTTCCACACATTGATTCCGGCAATCACTTCCTCGTCTTTCAATCCGATTTTGAAATATGCCGGGAATCCCGATTCGCTCGAATGCCAAGCGGTATTGTTCGGCGTTGCGGAGTGCGCCCCGTCAGCCGAAAGACCGCTGCCGTCTACCGCCATTTGCGGTGTACGATTGCCCACTGAATAGGTCGAAGAGGCATATACGCCCGACATCTCATCGAAAAGTACGATCTCGCCTTTCGGCGTTTCAAAATCGCCCGTACCGTCGTCTTCGCCACGCAACAACTGCACTTCGCTCAATCCGGTAAATCTATCCGACTCGCTATGGTTCGACAAGATATTGAGTCCGATCCAGTTTACGCGACCGGCTATATCGAGATCGAACGATTCTCCCAGATAAGATGCCGTACCGTCTGCCATCGCCAATTCAAGATCGGCGACTTTCGTCCATACGATTTCGGTAAAAGGAACTTCCGACAAATCGCGCGAGGTATTCGAAACATAAACTTCCACCGATTTAGCTCCACGATTAGTGAAAGGTGCAGCCCCGTTCAAGTTCCAGATATGAAGCCCGTCGATAAAATCGGCTTGTTTCAACTGAATCTTAAAATCGACCGGGAATCCCAGATCTCTCGAATGCCAAGCCGTATTGTTGGGGGTGGCACTGTGTTCGCCCGAAGAGTTGAGACCGCTGCCGTCCACTGCCATCTGCGGTGTACGGTTGCCGCCCGAATATACCGAAGAAGAGTAAACACCCGCCATTTCGTCGAATGCGATTACACTGTTTTTCGATTCCGGCTGATAGTTGTTGCGGAACGGCGACAAAGGCAGACCGCTTTCATCGTAGAGTGAAATCGTCGAGACGTTGCTCCACGCATAACGCACACCTTTCGGCATTGCCACATCGGCAGCGGATACACGAATATTTTCACCCGATATCTCGGCTGTCGCCGGATGATAGATACCGTCTTCCCCGCACAGTTCGAACTCGGAGATCTCTTTCGTTGCCGACCATGCTCCCGTCAGATTGTCGAAAGAAAGTACGGCTACCGAACCTTCGTTTTCGATAGAACGGAATACCGGCGATTTGTAAATGACATCTTCGCCATATACCATACCTCTGGCACAACGTACCAGACGATCGGCAACCGGCTTCTTATTTGCCGGATGAATATTGGTCAAGTCGCCGGCATCCATAGCCACTGCCATTGCGATATGGGGAATGGAAAGCCATGTGTTCAATTGCGCTTCACGCACCTCAGCCCAAGAACTTCCGCCCGGTTCGTCGGTACGGTTGTAAGCCGGCAACTGAACGAAGATGAATGGCAATTCGGGGCGGTTCCACTGGTTGCGCCAGTCGGCTATCAAACCTTTGAACACCGTTTCATAATTTTTCGAATATTTGGCATTGGCTTCTCCCTGATACCATACTACCCCCTTGATCGAATAGCCTACCAGCTTCTTCACCATGCCGTTGAATACGGACGACGGATTCTGATACAGGGCGAACAAAGGATCGGTAGAATCGGGACATTTCGCAGCATTCAAAACCGCGTCTGCCGCAAACGCCTCCTCGCTGATAAATGCCTCGGCGGTAGACCCTCCGTGATTACAGCTGATGAGACCCACCGGAACATTCTGCGTTTTGTGGACATCGCGGCCGAAGAAAAATGCGATCGCACTCCAATCGACCATGCGCGTGGCATTGCATCCGATCCACGCCTTATCGTTGCCCTCGACAATTGCACCTCCATTCACGATCTTCACCACATCGTAGTAGCGCAGATCGGGATATTCGGCATCGGCTTTCGCTTCTTCCAACTGATCGGGTTTCACACTGACCATCTTCAACGACATGTTCGATTGTCCGCTCATCATCCAGACATCGCCCATCACCACATTTTCGTAAGACAACGATGTGCCGTCGCATTCTACCGACAGCGTGTGTGCCGTCGCGCCGTCAGCCGGACGCGCAGCCAATGTCGCTTTCCAATTGCCTTGCTCATCGCCCGTTACCGTCTGTTCCACAACACCGTCGAACTGTACCGATACCGATGCACCCGGTTCGCAAACACCCCATACAACGATCGGTTCGTCGCGCTGCAACACCATATTGTCGGTAAACAACGGTGCAGTTGCGAACGTCTTGGGTTCTTCGGGTACGTATGCTTCATTGCTGACCGACAACAACGGACCGTTCCCACTCTCGTTCGTACTCATCTTCATCAGGCAGGCACTCGTTTCGGAACGCAGCACCAATGTAAATTGTGTTTTGCCCTCCGACAACATGTTGCGGACAAATTCCGTTGCATCCCATTCCAGACGCACACCGGTGTGCTCGGTGGAATTGGCACGGATGGACGAAATGTATTCCAGTTCGGAATCGAGACGTGTAGCCCACGTCAGATCGGAAGTGCAGTGCAATCCGGCAGCACCGTAAAGCATCAGTTCCAGTTCGATATCGGTTTTGTCGAACGAAATGCAATGGATGCTGAATGTCGCCTTGTTGCAATCGATCGTCACATTTTTCAGATCGAAGTCCATGTATATCTCCCGGCTGACACCTTTACTGTTTTTCAGTTCGGCATACTCCACTCCGGCGGGGAACGACGATCCGTTTCCGGGCGATTCGCGCAAAAAGCCATCGACTATCGGCGAGCAATCGACCGTCTGCACATCGACATCCTCGCTGACAACGATCTGCGGAGAGTTGGCAGGAATTTTGCTTGTCGAGAATGTGACCATACTGAATGTCGATACGGTGTTCACCGCTTTCAGTACCAATGTAAATTGGGGTGTTCCTTCCGACAACATTTTTTTGACAAACGGAGAGATGTTCCACTCGACCCGTTTACCGGCATGTTCGGTCGGGTTGATCGAAATCGTGGAGATATACTCCAATTGTTCTTCGGGACGGGTTTCCCACGTCAGGTCGGCAGTACAATACGAACCTGCCACGCCATACACTTCGATGTCGATATTCGCGACCTCGGGAGCGAAAGCGACACAATTCAAACTCAATGTGGCCTGATTGCAAGTTACGGTATTTCCCGTCAGATCGAAGTTCATGTACATCTCACGGCTGTACCCTTTCTGGTTCTTTACCTGTGCAGACTCGTAGGTCAGCACCGTATTTTTCTCTGCTTCGCGGACAAAGCCGTCGGCAACCGGCGTAAAGGTAGCCGGAACAGATGCCGCCATCGCCGGCATTACAAATCCAGCCACAGCCACTACAACCGATTTTAAAGTTTTGTGTTTCATAGCGTTTTTATTATATGATTTTGATAGTTTCCTTATTTCACATATACAATACGAGGTGCATTCTTGCCCGACGGCTCGTGCCCTTGCGGGAACACGAGCAGATTGGTTTTCTCGCCATCGTAATATACAAGGCGCAGATTGAGCAGCGACTCGCCTGCCTCGCGGCGTTGTTTCACCCATTCGGTAATGTCCATACCGATAAAGCTGCCGGATTGTGCTCCGACTTCCATTTTACCGATTTCACGGCAACGGTCATCGGCGGGTTTGTTGAACCACATCATCCGGGTGGAGATATTGCCCTCGATCTGTTGGAGGCTCAATGTCATAGGCTGCTCCTTTTCGTTACGTGCACAGTAGATATAGAACAGATATTTTTCCGCGTCGGGCAGATCGGCTACCCGGAACGTCATATAGATCTGACGTTCGAAGCGCGGATCGCCTTTGAGTTCGAAGTTCCGGCGAGCCGAGAAAAACTCGTCCTGTTCGGGTTGCACGTAGGTATCGAATACGGGCAGGATGTATTTGTTTTTCTTGTTGTTCAACAGCAAGGAGGCACTTCCCTCGACAAAGCCGTCCAATCCGGACGCATCGGTAACCCGGTTCAATACGATCTTCGTATTTTGTGTCACAGTTTCGGTCAAAGCGATTTCCTTGTATTTGATATTCTCCAATACTTTGTTTTCTCCGTTCACCTGATATTCCAGCCGCCACGGCGACGAACCGGTAAACACGACTTTCGCCGATGCCGTTTCTCCTTCCTCTACCATAGCGACTCCGCTAAGTGCAGCGGTCGGTTTATGCCAGTCGGCAGGAATCACGCTTTTGTAACTTCGTCCGGCTTTAAAATCGGATACCGCCCAGTTGCCCCGTATCTGCACGGCTTTCAGTCCGGCATCGGAATAATTCCGGGCATTCAACTGCCAGCCGGCATTGATGCTGGTATTGCCCAACGAATCGACATTGGGATAAAAATAGGGTTCGTCGGGCAATGCGGTACCGTCGAGCGGATAGACCGACAGGCTCACCCCGTCGCGGTCGAACTTGCCATGCGCACTGTGCGCCGTAGCACGCAACACCATGAGGTATTTCTTTCCGGGCTCTACATAATCGCGTTTCTCCAATACGGCGGGATAAGCCACATTGGTATGGCTGATCCGGTCGCCCCAATGAATGAAGAGCTGGTTGTGCGGATCGATACCGGCACTGAATGCCGGAGCCCCGTTGTCATCGACAAAAGTAAATTCGAGAGGCGTATCGTCCTTCTTCTCTACGACCGCACTGAAATAGCTGTTCGCATCGCTATCGAACGTATAGTCGCCCGAAAGGATAACCGCCCGGCGCACCTTTTCGTATTCTTCTTCCGGCTGGGTATTCATCACGACCGAGGGACGGTACATGCGTACCCAATCGACAGCCATGTAGGTATCGGCGGCATCGTCGGTGATCGGCGACCATTTTTCGGGCCACGTATATGCCGTCAATATGACATTGAGGTTATCGCCGCTATATCCTGCCTGATAGTTCCAGTCGTCCTGTCCCCATTTTCCGTAAGCACGGCGGCCTTCGGTTTCGAACCAGTCTTTGAAGCGACCCAACCCCGTATAATATTGCTGCGGATAGATGTGGTGCGTCTTGCCGTCCCACACCGGTTCTCCTTCGAGATAGATCACGTAATCGCTCTCCTTGAAATAAATACCCCACGTCTGATAATCTTCGTAGTCGTGGTAGATGATTTTTCCCTGCGCCACATGATCGTTACGCCCTTTCGAGTTTTTCAGATAGGGCTGTGCTTTCCAATCGTGCCAACCGATGTGTGCGTTTCCGGCATGTTTGGTCGTATCGTAACGGGTTTCCACCATGTCTATCTCACAACGGTTTTTCCACGTCGTAGTCTGTTTCGAGCGGTTTGCCATCCAGAAGGCGTTGTTTACACCGGTGCATTGCGCCGGTTTCATACGGCACTCGATATAGGTATAGGGTTTGATCGGCTCTGCCAGAAATATGGATGCAGCCGTCCACGTAGAACCGTTCACCGACTCCTTGCGGATATACAAACGCAATTCTCCGTCTTTGACTTCGGCGTTCTGCGGCTGACTGTACGAACCGTGTTTCAATCCGGGCAGATATTCGTTACGCCACAGATTCCAGTCCACGGAGTTCCCTTCAAACTCTTCTTCAAATACCAACGACCATTGCCCGACTGAGTCGTTTTTCAGCAACGGTTTTTGTTGCGCCCGCATGTTCCACACGCATAAGCCGCACAACACCAACAATATTCCGTATCTATTCAGTTTCATATTCCTAATCATTTAAATTTCATCTGCATCAGTGCCGGAGGATTCGTACCGTACGAATCGTGCCCCTGCTGAAACCGCACCATGTTGTTGCGATCGCCGTCGGCAAATGCGAGGCGGAATGTTACCCGTGCCTTTCCTGCCGATTTTGCCCGACGGATGCAATCGGATACGTCGCATACGGCATAACCGGTTCCGCCCGGCACATTCATCTCCGATACGGGTATGCACTCTGCATTCGACGGACGCGAGCTCCATGTAACCGACCGCGACAGATTTTTCGTCACTTCATCGACTGCCAGTACCAACGGCTGGTTCCGTTCGTTTTCCGTACAATAAAGAGAGAGCAATACCGGATCTTCGGCATTCAACCCGGTAATCGGAAAGGTCAGGAACAGTTGCCGGGCATAACGGGCATCGCCTTTCATCTCAAAATTCTGATAAGCGGAAAAATTTTCATCGCGTCCGTTCTGCACATAGGTATCGAATACCGGGGTTTCGGTATTACTTCGGCTTTTTCCGGTCAGAATATAATATTTTCCGTTTACACGTGCCGGCTTCCCGTCGCCGTCGGTCACCGAACGAATCGCGAATTCACCGTTGCGGGTTACCTGAACAGGCAGCCCGATTTTTCCTGCCGGCAAACCGGAGACGACAAAATCGTGTCCGGCATAGCTGTACGCAATCTCAAACGGAGATTTGCCCGTCAGTTCGACGGGGATTTGCCAAGACTCGCCTTTCTTGCCCCAATGACAACCGGAAAGGGTGCATTGCGGCATCTTCCAACTGTCAGGCAACACGCTCAGATAGTTGTGACCGACACGGATTTCCGAAATCTTCCAATTTCCGGCAAACGACAAAGAACGTATCGACGCATCGCTGTATGCCTTGCTGTTGATCGTCCATTCGTTGGTAAACGCCGTATTTCCTGCGGCATCGATATTGGGATAGAAATAGGGTTCGGTGCGAACCGGGACAGCATCGTAATCGAACACCGCCACACTCATGGCATCGCGGAACCCGCCCGCTTTCGCCGTAAAACGACATACCACCAATGTGCGTTTCCCGTTTTCACGGATGAACGGGGCTCGTTCTTTCGACGGATAAGCGACGGATGTGTGGCTATTCGACGCTCCGATTCCCGTATAGATACCCTCACGGTCTATGCCGCAATGTGCCACCGCCTTGCCCGACGCATCGTTAAATACGACCGAAAGATCATCGCCCGAAAGATCGTCTGCCAAAAACGAAAAATAGATTCCGGCATCGGATGCCAGCGAGTAATCGCCCGTCAGAGCGACTTCGGCGGTTTCGGGACGGATCGTTTCGGCAGGTCGTCCGTTCAGCAGTTCCGCCGGCTTGTACACCCGTACATAATCCACCGCCATATAGGTGCCGTGAGCGGCATCGGTGAGCGGAGTCGTCTCTTCGCCCCAAGGCAACGTGCTGAGTATGATGTTCATCTTATCTCCGTTATAACCGCCCATATAGCTCCAATCGTCCTGTCCGTAACGACCGTATGCCCGTTTTTCCTCATCGGGACGCCAAGTATCCGCCTTGCCGACACCGGTGTACCACTGATCGGTATATTTCGGATGCGTTTTCGCCGTCCATACGGGCGAACCGTCTAAATAATAAATCATTTCATTCTCGCCATACCAAAGTCCCCAAACATGATATTCGGAAAAGTCGTGAGCGACATGCATGCCCTGCGCCACATCGAACTTGTGCCCGTCAGCATCGAACGTATAACCATACGTTTTCCAATCGTGCCAAGCGACATGCCCCAGCCCGCAACCGGCTTCGGTATTGTATCGAGCTTCCACAATATCGACCTCGTAACGGTTGTTGTACGTGCCGCCCTGCGCGGTACGGCATGCCAGCCAGAAAGCATTGTTTACGCCCGAACATTGGGTAGATTTGAAACGGCATTCCACATAAGAGTTGTATTCCAGCGGTTCGGTCAAATAGATCGAAGCCGCCATCCATTCCGAACCGTTCTTCGACTGTTTCGTGACATACAGACGCAACTCGCCGTCGCGGACGAGTGCATTCTCGGGTCCGCGATACGTGGCATGTTTTATCGTACGGGGATCTTCGGATTGCCAACGGCTCCAATCGACCGTATCGCCTTCAAATTCATCGGAATCGACCAACACCCACGAACGGGCGTCGTCGCGCAAAAACGGCGACTGCGCCCACCCGTTAGCCAGTACGATCGTACAGATTATCGACAGAATGGTTCGTCTCATAATTACAAAAGATTAAATTCGGCTTTTGCCGCCTGTTCGGAATCGTGCCCGATAAAGAGATGGAATTCTCCCGGTTCGGAGATGAATTGTTTTTTATCGTTCCAGAATCTCAGATCGGGTTCGGTGATTTCGAAAACCACCTCTTCGGATTGTCCGGGTTTAAGCGTTATCTGCCGGAAGTTTTTCAGTTCTTTTACCGGACGTGTAACCGAAGCCACCACGTCGCGGATATAGAGTTGTACGGTTTCCGTACCGGTATATTTGCCGGTATTCTTCACCGTCACCCGTGCCGTCAGTTTTCCGTCCGCATCCAAGCTGTTGCTGTCGAGCGTAATATCGGAATATTCGAACGTGGTATATGACAGTCCGTAACCGAACGGATAGAGCGGTTTGACCGGCGTATCGAGATAGCGCGATACAAAGACATCGGTAGAGTGACGCATCGGACGTCCCGTGTGTTTGTGGTTGTAGAAAATAGGTACTTGTCCGACTGCATAGGGGAACGAAACCGTGAGGCGTCCCTGCGGATTGAACTTGCCGAACAATACGTCAGCCAATGCCGGACCTGCCTGTATGCCGGGGAACCACGATTCCAGAATAGCCGGAATGTTTTGGGCTGCCCACGGTATTGCTACCGGACGTCCGTTGAAAAGTACCAGCACAATAGGTTTGCCCAATGCTTTCAGTTCTTTGAGCAGTTCTTCCTGTACACCGGGCAGCGTGATGTCGCCCCGACAAGATGCCTCGCCGCTCATTTTGGCAGCTTCGCCCATCGTCGCAATAATCACATCGCAGCGGCGTGCGGCATCCAATGCGGCAGCAAAACCCTCGCGGCTGTCGGAATTTATATCACATCCCTTTTCGTAGACCAGGTCGATTTTCTTGCCGTATTTTTTCTGCATCGTTTCCCAGAAAGTGACCGCATCGTTCGGGTCGCCGCTCTTCGACCAGCTACCCATCATATCGGCTTTCGAATCTGCCAACGGACCGATTATCGCGATCGAGCCGGTTTTCTCGGAAAGAGGCAACAGGTTGTTTTCGTTTTTCAGCAGTACCATCGACTTGCAAGCGGCTTCTTTTGCCAAAGCTACGAACTTTTTGTTCAGGATCACTTCTTTCTCGCGTTTTTCACTGCAATAGCGGTAGGGATCGTCCATGATACCTACGGCATATTTCATGCGCAGGATTTTGCGAACTGAATTGTCGATCGCTTCTTCCGATACCTTACCTTCGGCAACGAGTTCTTTCATGTGGTTCAGGTAAGCCACCGACTCCATGTCCATATCCACACCGGCATTGAACGCCCGTTCGCCGGCTTCTTTCAGATTGCGGGCATGACCGTGTGCCGCTACTTCACGCACCGAAGCCCAGTCGGAAACGACAAAGCCTTCGAAGCCCCACTCCTTGCGCAATACATCCTGCAACAGATAGGGATTGGCAGAGGTAGGCACACCGTTCAGTTCGTGAAATCCGCTCATGAAGGTGGTGACACCACTTTCCACCGCCGCTTTGAACGGAGGCAGATAGATGTTGCGCAATACGACATCGCTCATATCGGCAGTATTGTAATCGCGTCCGGCTTCGGCGGCTCCATAGCCGGCAAAGTGTTTGGCACACGCCATTACGGTATTGATGTCTTTCAGATCCTCGCCCTGATAGCCTTCGACTTTGGCTTTTGCCACCTGCGAACAAAGGTAGGGATCCTCACCGGCTCCCTCCATGATCCGCCCCCAGCGGGCATCACGGCAAATATCCACCATCGGAGCAAACGTCCAATGAATACCTACCGCAGTAGCTTCGGCTGCCGAGGCTTGCGCCGTACGTTTCATCAGATCTATATCCCAGCTCGCAGCTTCCGCCAGCGGAATCGGGAACATGGTGCGATAGCCGTGTATCACATCAAAGCCGATCAGCAAGGGTATGCCAAGACGGCTTTCTTCAACCGCCATACGCTGGGTTTCGCGTGTACGCTCCGCTCCTACCACATTGAGTACAGAGCCGACCAACCCTTTTTTGATAAATTCGCTGCCGTCGCCACGTCGGGTTACCGGACCTGTCGGATTCATCGTTCCGGCAAACTGATTCAACTGCCCGATCTTCTCGTCGAGAGTCATCTGTTGCAACAGCGCATCTATTTTACGTTCGGTCTCCTCCGAAATATTCCGGGCATTTCCGATACCTATACAAGCACAGCAGATAGCGGCTAACAAAAATTTTTTCTTCATCTGTCGTATTGATTTATTCTTTCGATAATTTAAATAATTCTCCTTCCTGTACATTTCCGTTCACGTCGATACCGGTCACTCGCAGATATACATTCTCCACGCCTTCGGGCAACGGAATGGAAAATTCAAACGGGTAATGGGCATCGTTCATCATCTTGAATTTTCCGTCGTCGAAACGATAGAGCAAATTGACTTCACGGAATACGGAATCGTCGTCGCGCAAGAAGAGATAAACCCGTTTCAATCCCTCGCCCATGTTGAGCCACAACGCCGACATATCGCCGAATTCGGAATAGAAACTGTCATTTTTCCACCCTTCTCCTTTCCGGGCAAAGGCTTGCTGGAAATCGGACTGTACGGGGCATTCGCGAACGACCAGCGCAGTAATGCCTTTGGGCGACACCGTGATCTCGCATTTGCCGTCCACTACCGGCAGATCGGCTACCCGACGGTTGTCGCGCCATACCTCGGCAACAACCCGTTTGCCCCGCAAAGCCGCCAGCCGTTCGGTGTCGAGCGTCACAGCGGTCGTCACCTCTTCTGCCGACTGGTTCATCCATGCGATATAGAACGCATCGTCGCCACGTGCCGACAGGTAATTCAGTTCGACATTCTCGCTTGCGGCAATACCCGCCGGCATCCAGAGCCATACATTCTTATCGCCGTAGAAACGTCCGGGAGCATGTCCGTAAAACTTGTTTTGCAGATACCCGTAGCCTTCGATATGTTTCGAAGGGAATGCTATTTTCTCATCGGACTTGTCGAAAGCATCCGTTACCAGATAGTCTATCAGAATAGAGATATGCGGGAACGGGTGGTTGTAATGGAACGAAGTCGCGCTGATTTCGTTGTGCCAGTGCATCGGGAAGTCGATCTGCTCGTATGCCGTATTCCGCTCGGTATTGATGTGATAACCGGGGAAGTTGCGATAGCGTCCGACAACTGCCGAACGGGCTATATCGCGAAGGAATGTATCGCCGGTATAATGGGCGATCCGCAAAAAATACGGAGCATGGTGAGCCATGAATACGGCACGGTGTCCGATTCCGGTCGTCGAGGATTCGGCGGTAAGCCCGATTTCGGACAAACGCCATGCTTCCACCGTCTCTTCGGGAGCGGACTGTTGCGGTATCCCCCTCGATTTCAGATACCAGTACCACGGGGCTTTCCCGTCTTTGTTTACCAGAATACTGTCTGCCGGAATTTCCGGACACATCCAAACGAACATGGCATAATAACGGGCAGCCTTGTGTGCGGCTTCCAGATATACCGGATCGTGTGTCTCTTCATACAACTCCAACAAAGATATGTATTTCGGCGCATAAGTAATCCAGAAAAATTCCGATTTCAAACCGGTTCTGGGCGTATCTATATTGTTCTTGACATAAAAATTGCCGCCACGCACCGCCCAGTCCAGATAGGCTTTGTCGCCGGTAGCCCGGTACAGTTCCAGACAGTCGTTCCACAATCCGCGTCCGTGCTGCCGTTTCTCGGGTGCAGCGTAGCGATAGAACTTGTCTTCCGTCCAATCGAGCAGGAACGAAGAGGTATGTCCCGTCAGATCGTAAAGCCCTGCCAGTTCGGATACCGGGGCACAAGGTCTGCCCAATTTCCGCGACGGACGTTGCACCTTCTGCGTAGTATCGAGGCAAAACAGCGTATTGTCGCGCGACAGCATATACTCCATAACCGGATATGCCCGGCGTTCGAAAAGGTCGCGGTTGTCGGTAACCAATGCGATAGAGAGCGGATGCAACGAACTGACATTCTTGGTAGAACCCGGTACATCGGTCGAATAGGAACATCCGCGCAAACTGTCGATAAAGTTGCTGTACGGTGTCAGGGTATATTCCACCATGCGGTCCATCGTGCGATTGACCGACGATATTTCATTGCGGCGGTAATCGCGGAATCCGAATGCACGCCGCGCCGCACTTTCGTAGGTATGTTGCACATCTTCGTCGGAAACGACCAACCGCATGGTTGCCGAGAATGGTTCGCCGGCTTTCATATCGGAATTCAGATGCCCCAACACGGGAGCGATAAATGCGGACTGTACTTGCCCGGAGAAATTGCGCAAAGCAACGCCGAAACGGTTGTTGTCGCGTGTCGGCAGCGGCTGGAAAGGTATCTCCCGGCTATCTGCCATAACACCGACCGTCTTTCCACGGACAGTCGCCAATGTCGCCGGCAGAGAACACTGGAATGCCAATGTGAGGTAGCTTTGTTGCGGGAAACGCATCTCCTGCCACACCATCGGCTGCCAGATTTCCGATACTTCGTTCAGACCGAATGCCGGCGCACCGGTATAGGCAATCGAAAAATATCCGTCGCGTTCGGGGGTAAACGTATAAGTAATGGCGGGATAAGGAAGCGAATCGGTAAATACTTCCGCCCGCAGGGTTCCGTATGTTTCCGCTACCGCTTCGATGACAATAGTCTCTTTTTCTTTCTTTACCGAACGGCATACGAACGGAATGCGCTCGCCGGCATACCACAAATCGGCGGTACGTCTCGTCCGGGCTTTACCGGCGGCATCGTCAATCCCGTCGCCGCCCCGGGCTTTGTTCGAAGCCCGTTCCTTAAATATTTTTTCGTCCGGAAGATTCCGCACATTCCAAGTGGGTGCGAAATAGTTGCAGTCCGACAGATTCTTCAATTGCATATTCGGATCCTTGTCGGTGTAAAGCAACGTAAAGTCGGGCTGGAAACGGAACGAGGTACGTCCCGAATAGACCTCTATGTTTTTCCCTTTCAATTTCACGCCGTTCTTTTGCGCCGTCATGGACAACGGCGCAACGAGCAGGCAGATTCCTATCAATAGTTTCAGTTTCATTGTGTTTCCTTGGTTTATCGGATTCGGTCAAAAGCCTGTCCGGTTTTTAATTTGCCGTATAGCCGGGGTTCTGATTTGCCGGACCTATCGCCGGATTGGCATCGATCTCTTTTTGCGGAATAGGCCACAAATAATCACGATTCGGATTGAACACCCGTTTGTCTACAACTACCTTTTCATATACCGGCGGATTGAGTTTTCCTTTAGTAGGATCGTAACCGATAGCATCGGTCATCACCTCCTCGCCGATCCGCCAACGACGGATATCGGAGATGCGTGTTCCCTCGAACGGGAATTCCACCCGACGTTCGTGACGGATAATCTCGATGAGTTTATCGGGCGAAAGTCCTGTACCTTCCACCTCTTCCACTTTCGGCATCATGACATCGGGACGCTGACGCACAGCATCGATTGCCGCACGTACCTCGACTTCGTCGTAGGTTCCGGACATAACCGCAGCCTCGGCATACATCAACAGCACATCGGCATAGCGGATCAGAGGTATATTCTGCTCGGAGTTGTTTTTCTCGCGTTCCTCATAATCGTTCCATTTCCGGATTTTCAACGACGTATGGTTGCCCGACGACGGAATAAACACCGCCGGCGAACCGTTGCTTGCCGGACGTCCGGTCAATGAACGGGGCACCATGATCGAATATTCGAGACGGGGGTCGCGATTCAGGAAAGGCTGAGCCGGATCCCATGTCGGATCTTTTTCGGGTGCCAGTCCGTTTGTCGTATAATAGGCTTCCGCCAACTGCGCGAGAGGACAATACGAGTTCCACTCCACGACGAAAGTATAGAGCTGATGGCTCAACCCGTCGGAGAAACGACCTTTGATGTACTGGATGTCGAATACGACCTCACAATTGTTTTCGTACTGCGGCAGGAACAATTCGCGATAATGCGGGTAGATATCGTACCGCTTCGCACCCGACTCGTCTTTCAGGTCGATGACCTTTTTCAGCACGTCGGCAGCCTCGGCATAACGGTGGTTATACAGCAGGACTTTCCCCTTTGCCGCCATAGCCGCCCCTTTCGTGGCACGACCGATATTCTCTTCGTCGTATGCTACGGGCAGACGTTCGATAGCACTGTCGAAATCGTTGAGGATCGTATCCAATACGATGTCGCGCGATACGCGAGGCCCTTTGTAGCTGACATCTTTCGGCTCAGTGATCAAAGGTACGTCGCCGAAGAAGTCGATCAGATCGGAATAGAAAAACGCTCTCAGGAAGTAGGCTTCTCCGCGCATCCGTTCTTTCAACGGGCTGTCTTTCGTAGCGTCGGTATAGCAGTTGTCGAGGTATGCCAGCACCAGATTGGCACGGGCTATGCCCTGATAGTCTTTATTCCATTTCGCCTGCGGATAATAGCTGGACGCACTGTGCGATCCCTGCCCTATCTCCTGCGTATGCTGATAGCGGCTGTAATTGTACATATTGTCGGTCATACAATCATAGTCGATCGTATATTCCCGCGCACTGTTCATGGCACGCACGCCGTTGTAGATTCCGTTCACCGCCACCAACGCATTCTCTTCGGAGACGAAATAGTTCTCGGGGGTGAGTGTCGTCAAAGGTTCGCGGTTGAGAAAATCATCGGAACAAGAGACGAACGCCGTCCCTGCCAGCCACAAACCGACTGCTATTTTTATATGGTTAGTCTTCATATCGTATCGTTATCAAGGTTAGAAACTAATATTTACACCTACGTTATACACCCGTACCTGCGGATAAACATCGGACGAGATGTTTTCTGCCGGACGTTCGGGATCCCATCCTTTGAATTTGGTGAAAGTAAACGCATTCTGTACACCGGCATAGATACGCAGACGGTCTACCCAGATTTTCTTCATCAGATTCTTGGGGAAGGTATAGCCTATTTCCACGTTCTTCAAACGCAGGAACGACGCGTCTTGCAGGTAGTAATTGGAACGCATGGTAAGACGAGCGTTGTCGTTGAACAGACGCGGATGCGTGGTACTCGGATTCTCATAAGTCCAACGGCTTCCTACCATCTCTTTCCAAACGTTTCCGTTATCATTGACAAACGGAACGACCATCGCGCCGCAGCTATACAGGTCGCGACCGGCTACACCGTGGAAGAAGAGGTTGAAATCGAATCCTTTGTATTCACCGCCGATATTGAACGAATAGGTAAGATCGGGGAATTGCGTACCGATAATCTTACGGTCGTGGTCCAAGTCGATCGTGCCGTCGGGAACTCCGTCAGGTCCGCTGATATCCTCGAAGCGAAGGTCACCGGGTTTGGGATTTTCCGCCTGCGTGGGAATACCGGGTTTCAACACATAGTTACGATCCTGCACGGGAACATTCGGGTCGCTGTTGTTTTGCCATGTGAAATCGCTTTCCTGAAAAATACCGATCACATTATATCCGTAGAACGAACCGTAAGGATGTCCTTCCGCCGAAATCAATACCGACGTGGAGTTGTCGGTAGTAGCATGGTAGATCGGACCTTGTCCGTTGAGCGACAGAATCTTGTTACGAAGATGCGATGCGGTGAACGAAGCATTGAACGTGAAGTCTCTCGTAAATGCTTTCTTGTAGTTGATCATTACCTCGAATCCCTGATTTTCCATCGTTCCTGCATTTTGATACGGAACGGTAGGAGAACCCAATGAAAGCGGCAACGGCAGGCGCATCAACACATCGTAGGTGTATTTATAGAAATAATCTAACGAAATGGTGAAGCTCTTCAAGAAGCTGAAATCGATACCGACGTTAGTCTGTTCGGTTGTCTCCCATGTGGTGTTCGGGTTGGACAATCCGGCAAGGGCTGCTCCCGAAACAATCGATCCGCCGAAGTCGTAAGGATAAAGGAAGCTGATTTCATCGAAACCGGTATAGGCAACGCTGATGCTTTCATTTCCCAAACGTCCCCAAGAGAGACGCAGTTTCAGGTTATCGACAAAACGTGTACGATCGGCATTTTTAAAGAAAGGTTCTTCGGAAATACGCCATCCTGCCGATACGGAGGGGAAATATCCCCACTTGTTGTTCCGGAAACGCGACGAACCGTCGGCACGGAAATTCACCTCGAACATATACCGGTCGAGCAAGGTATAGCCCACACGACCGAATGCGGAGAGCAATGTGCGTTCCGACTGGGTATCGCGGTTGGCTTGCGTAGAGGAACTACCGTGTACCAACGACGGTACGAATGTGGTATAGTCGTCGCGACGGGCATATTCTGTCGCATACTCGAATTTGTATTGCGAATAACCGATCATGGCATTGATACGGTGTTTACGGTCGATCACCGTATTGTAACGGGCTATCGCCTCGGCAGTCGTAGAGAACGAACTGGTGTTGGTCACCTCGTAATATGATTTCTGTTTCGATTGCGAATCGCCGTACAAGTCGCTGGCAGTGTACAACGGCGGAGCGAATACACGACGTTTCGCATCACCATAGTTCACATTCAAAGCTCCGCTCAACTGGAATCCCTTGAACAGGTTCAAGTTGATCTGCGCACGGCCGTTGATCGCATTGTTGTTCGTCCAACTGCCTCCACCCAACTCTTTTTGGGCATAGTACATACCGTAATATCCGTACAACCCGTTTTGTGCGCGGAACACGCTGACCGGTCCCGAACGATGCACGTTGTTGATCACCGTATTGGAGCTGACCGTATATTCGTCGCGGTTGCGGCGCGATCCGGAAAGATTCAATTTGAAGTTGATAATTTTATTTTTAGAGGTAGCATCCAGACTAGTACGGAACGTATATTTCTCAACCGAAGTTCCACGCAACACACCGTCCTGACTCGAATAACCCAACGAGGCAGAACCTTTCAGATATTTCGTACCACCCGAAAAATTCATGTAATGGTCGTGCTGCGGAGCTACCCTGAAAAATTCATCGTAATAGTTAGTCGCCACTTTCGTGCCGTTCAGGTATTCCTGACGCACCGTTTCCAACGCATCGGCTTGCGCTTTCTGTCCGTTATACGTCAGCATTTCCTGCTTCAAGTCGATCCATGTATATACATCGACCGGCTCGGGCATAGAGGTAGCCTGCTGCATACCGAAGTTGTAACCGTAGGTCACTTTCAGTCTGCCTTCCGATCCGCTTTTCGTAGTGATCAAGACAACACCTGCCGCCGCACGCGATCCGTATATGGCAGCCGAGGAGGCATCCTTCAAAACCGAAATGCTTTCAATATCCTTCGGATTCACTTCGTTGATGTCGCCTTCGATTCCGTCGATCAACACCAACGGTTCGTTATTGTTTTCGATAGAACTGATACCGCGGATACGTATCTGTCCGTGGTCATTTCCCGGTTCGCCCGAAGTCTGAACGACATCGACACCAGCCACCTGCCCCTGCAATGCCATACTGGTATTGGTCAGCGGGCGTGTTTCCAACTCTTTCATCGACAGGTTTTCGACCGCACCGAGCAAATTCACTTTTTTCTGTGTGCCATAACCTACGGCTACGACTTCTTCCAATCCGATTACATCGGGCACCATCTTTACACTTACCGGCTTACGGTCTTGTACATTTACCGTCTGCGTAGAATAACCGATAAACGAAAATGAGAGTTCCTTATCGTCCGAAGCCAATGTAATCACAAACTTACCGTCCATATTGGTAAGCGTACCTTTGTTCGTACCTTTTACCGTTACCGATACACCCGGCAGCGGTTCTCCGGTTTCGTCGGATACCGTGCCTTCGACTTTTGTCTGCGCCAGCAACAGCAGGGGCATCAAAACATAGGCTAACGTGAAGATGTATTTTTTCATGTGTTATATGTTTTTTGATTTAAGATTGAATATTTATGGCAAAAAGCGCAGCCGGAATGTTCGGCGCAGGTTTGGAAAGCCGGATTTTCAACGTCCGCAAGGTCACCGCCTCCGGCAGATCTACCGTTACCAGTGTCTGGTAATTGTCCTTTATTTCCGCCAAGACACGGTCTTGCCCGTCGCAAATCGTAATCTCTTTTACACAGAACGGCATACGGCTGTCGAAATGTCCCCATTGCACCGATTCCATCGGATGATCGGCATCGGTATCGGTATAGAGGCGAATCGTTTTCACCGACTGCCCGCTATCCCACGAAAGGGAAACCTCCGGCATCTCGTCGTTCCACTCTGCCACCCAAGCATTGGGTTGTTCAACCGGACGATAGAGCGAAGTGCGCAGATTCTCGACGGAAAAACAGTCGATCGGAGAAGAGAAACGCATAGCGATATTTTCACCGTCGGGACGCCGCTCCGGACACCAGAATTCAAAGGCTTCCACACCGATATTATCGGGCGGAGTTTGTTTTCCGAAATTGGAGACAGCGGGAAGTATCTTGTTGAATACCGACAGCAATCCGGTGACCCGACATGCCGACGTGCGAATCGCCAACCGGTCGTTGCTCATGAAGCAGATAAACGCATAACAGTCTGCCGGTATTTCGGCGGCAAATGCAATATCGTATTCCGCTTCGCCTTTCGCGACGGCAACCCGGACGGATTCCAATACGGTATCGGGGGTATGATTGAACGGCTTGGAGCTGACACGCAGCTCAACTGTCAGTTCGGTATCTTCTTCGGCTTGAAGGGCAACCGTCAATCGCGGGACTCCCCCCTTACGCAACGGCAACATCTGCGCCGCCGATTGGCTCAGGCTTTTCCACCCGCCGTCGAACGGAATTCCGGTCATACGCATTTCGGAGGTAGCTTCGATCCGTGCGGACGCAACGAGATTTCCTGCATCTTCGATACGGCATTGCGGGAGGTAAGCGCCATTGTAGACCAACCGGGTCTGCAATTGTTTCATCCGTTCGGGTTCGGCAATTTCAGCCGGTCGGCATCCTTCTCTCAGACAGAGTGCGGCGGCAGTACCGATCGCTTCTCCGCCCAATGCAGCCGTAGCCATTACCCGCGACGAACCGTGTGCCACGTGGGTTGCGCTCATCAACCGCCCGCCGATAAAAAGGTTATGGATGTCGGGCGTGATGTAACAACGGTACGGAATCGGATATACTCCCTTAGAGTGCCATTGGTTGCATGCGCTTTTGTCGCTGAATACGCCGTCGGAAGGATGCAGGTCGATAGACCATCCTCCGAAAGCAACCGCATCGGCACACGGATGCTGTTCGATAATATCTTTTTGATTTAAGGCATAATAACCTGTAAACCGACGACTTTCGCGCTTACCCGGATAGAGACCGACCCATTCCAAAGTCATCGTCTCGGCTTCGGGATACTTGCCGGAGTTCTTGATATAATTCCAAATTCCGTACAGTACCGACCAAAGTTTGTATTTAATCTCTTCGGTGTCGGCTATCGTATCCAGACGACCGCCATATTCGATCCACCAGTATTTACAACCAAGTTGTTTCGGGGTGAAATAGTTAGGGTTCTGGATGCGGTTGATATATTTCTCTACTTCCTCTTTTGGCATAGCAAAATGAGGAGCAATATATTTTACAGGATGTGCCGTATCTTTGACATAGAACAGAATGGAGTGTCCCAATCTTTCTCCGTACAGATGTTTGTCGGGAGCAAATTTCTCATCGTACTCATCGGCATTTTCCGCACCGATGCGAAAAGCAGCACCCGCTCTCGCTCCGACTATACCGTCGCCGGACGCATCGCAAAAATAGGAACCGGAGATTTCGAAATGGGTTTGCGTCTGTGTATTAAACGCCGAAACAGATTCGATCGTATGCCCGTCCGACTTTTTAACATCATATATCGCCGTATTTAAGAAAAGTTTTATATTCTTTTCCGCCAGCACTTTATCCAGCAACACGGTATCGAAGATAACCGGGTTTCCCTCCTTATTCCGATAGGTATTCTCTACCAATATCTCGTCGATGATCCCGCCTTCGCGAGCCCACCGGTTGTTGTTTCCCATGTGCGAAGTAGCCCCCAGCATCCATACCCGGACCTCGCTCGATCCATTGCCCCCCAATACGGGACGGTCTTGGATCAAGGCGACTTTAATTCCCTCGCGTGCAGCGGCAATGGCTGCACAAACGCCGGTTATGCCACCGCCTGCAACCACGAGATCGGCTCGATACGATTCTTTTTTCAAGTTTCTTTCCGAAACAAAATTCTCTACAAGCATATTTTTATTTTTTCTCGATTTTCTTAAAAGCCAATTTCAAGCCGACCAACAGCAGGATCACGCCTATCGGCACAATGATGTATTGCCCGCCGTCGGCAATGGCGGCAATGACCAGAATCAGCAACGAAGAACAGGTGATCGCACGCCCCATGACACGCAAGCTGTAAGCATTGCTGTTGTCGGATTGGGCTACGGTTTCCTGCGATTCCGCTTTCATTTGCTCTTCCCGCTCCTGACGTACCTTCTGATAACCGGCATACATGGGGCTGACCTTTCCGCGCAACGCATAATAAATCTCGAACAGAATCATCATCAGTATGGGCAACGATACTCCCAATACGGTTTCTTCGGTACGGCTCAGCGAAAGTCCCCAGATCGGGGTGATAAACTTGAATATCGCATTTACCGTCAGACAGATCAAGGTTGTGGAAACCACCGACCGGGTAGTCTGGCGACGCGAGAAAAGTGTCCAGATAACCGGGAAATACAAGGGCACACCGGTCAAAGCACCCAGACTGATCACCACATTCACGATACCGCCCATAGCCGGTATCAACAACGCTACCACAACAGCCAATACACCGAATCCGATCGTAGAGATACGGGCTACTTTTATCAGCTCTTTGTCCGAACTGTTCGGGCGCAGGTATTTATAAATATCGTTGGTAAATACACCCGACGAGATATTCAATGTGGCATTCAACGAACTGGCTGTCGCAAAGATCATACCGCCCAGCATCATGCCCAACATACCGGCAGGCAGAGCGGTCTTACACATCATGAGATAGGCACCTTCGTCTGCCAACCCCGCCAGTTCGGGATTATAAATGCGATAGATCATCGGCGGCAACATCCACAATACCGGACTGATTACATAAAGTGCGGAAAACAACCATCCTACTTTCTGTGCATCGCGCGGTGTGCGCACACTGGTATAGCGTTGCACATACGCCCAGTTGCCGCCTAAGAAAAAGAGATTGTATATACCGAATGCGATAATGAATCCCCATGTGTATTCCGAATTCACCAGATTGAAGAACGTATCGGGTGCCGCGGTAAAGAACTCGGAGATTCCGCCGATCTTATCCAACGACAAGGGAACGACAATGATTACCGCCGCTGTCAGGATTATGAATTGAAGGACATCGGTAACGACTACCGCCCATAATCCGCCGATAGCCACATAGATAATGCTGATACCGCCCAACAACAGGATACAGGAGTACAGATTGAAATCGGCAGCCACGCTCACGATTTTTGCCACCGGATAGAGAAATGATCCCGATGTAAACAGGGAAATCAGCAGAAAGAGATAGGTATAGGTTTTCTGAACTTTCTTTCCTAAACGCAATGTGATGTATTCCGCCACAGTCATCGTATTGGTGCGCCGCCACATGGGAGCGATAATGCAACCGACGATCAACCCGCCGATAGCCATTGTCCACTGAATCGAAAGCGACACCGCTCCGTGCGTATAAGCGATCGAACCCCATACTACGAATGTTCCGGCAGAGAAAAAGCCCATGAAGAGCGAGAGTCCGTTGATCCACCAAGGTACGGCACCGCCTGCGGCAAAAAAGGATTTCATATCTTTGCCTCCGGCTTTGGCAAACGAGATTCCGGTAATTAATACGATCGCTGCGAAAATAAAGATCGTAATAAAGTCGAATGTGTGCATAACTAAGATATTAGATTCGTTTTGATGTATGCAAATTTATCGGAGTGCCCTATTCGAGGTGTTACAAACCGGAAATATCACCGGAAACGTTTACGAAAACTCCGGCACAAAACAGATTAAAATCATATCGGATAAAGGATTCTATTCGTCGGAAACCTTTCCGGCATTGCATGAACAAAATATGAACCGCCCCAAATGGCGGAATGCGGTTCCCTACAAACGGAACAATGAACCATACTCCGGATCTCCCCTTTTTCGGGACGGAAACACCATAGGCTGCCAAACGGGGAACAGAGGCAATCAAGTGCGGGTCGTGAATGAATTATGCCGAGGCGAAGCGTTTATCCTTAAAATAAAAAAGCGGTAGGACACACCCTGTCGGAATAACAGAAATGTGCCCCACCGTTAAGATTCGGTAACGGTCAGGCCTTACGCCTGCCGGTACGCTCCGATTAATAAATACGTATTTTCATCGTCTTCGATCCCCGACGGCAGATATAAATCCCCGGCGACGAAGGTTCGGCAATACGACGACCTTGCATGTCGAAATATTCCGCAGGCGCATCGGCAGCCGAAGAACGGTCGATAGCGGTCAGCCCGCTCGTTGTACCAACGATATATTCCACCTGTTCGGTAACCGCCATGCCTCCGGCAAATTCGACTTTGATACGGAAGCGGACAGTAGATCCGGTCGTCACCCCGGTGATCTTGCCCGAATAGCCCGATTCGGAAGTTTTGCTCATGGCAATCTCCGCAAACCCGGAGGTTTCGTTCCAGATATATGCCACATTGCCCAAGCCCACATAGTCGCCGGCAAAGTCGGCTGTAATCCATACATCATTGCCCGACATCCCGTAACGGATCGTATAAGGTCCGGCAAATTCGCCCTGAGATGCCTGCTGTGAAGTAAAAACAAATCCGTCGCCCGGTTTTCCCGGATCGGGGCCGGGATCGGGATTCGGATCGGGCGGTGTCACGCCGGGATCGTCATCGTCTTCAAACTCTTCGGTATTCGGTGCCGAAGCCGTCGCCATGCTTCCGGCAGGGACCTGCAATTCAAAGCCGTCGGAATATCGTACGGTGATCGGTGCCGTAGCATAATTGTGTGCGACATAGGTCACCGTTTCGGCTGTACGGAAAGCCGTAGCCAACGGATAGTTCGCCGTAATTTCCCGATCGGGGCGGCCATACTGCATCATGGAGTGAAGCCATTGGTAAGTCTGTGCCTGAGAGATGCCGAATTTCAGTTCCCGATCGGGATAATCGTTATACAGGTTCAAGGCTTTCGCCGGATTGATCATCGACAGGAACTGCCAATAAGAGTCGTACCAGATATTGGGGTTCTTCACTTTCCGCAAAATATCGGTATCGGTCGTTATCGCTTCCCAGAAACGTTTCGCCCAATTCCGGTTATCGACCAGATAGAACGAACCGGCATGAACGGGATAGATCTGGATGCCATAAGAGCCGGCAATTCCCCCACCCCAGAAATTTTCAGAATCATATCCGTTGGTAAATACCCGCGATACGATAAAGTAGCGGTAGTCCGACGGCAAATTGCGGTCGTACATATCGAACCAATATTCTTCCGTGGCAGATTGCTCGGTGACATACATATATATACCCAGATCGCGTACCTCCCGGTTTCCCCGTACCGCTCCCCAATGGATCAGCGAAGTATGGAACTGTATCGCCTCCGAGGTCGATTCCTGATCGTTTCCCTGTCCGATCGATGCCGTACCGTTTGCCCAACAGTGACCATCGTAGGGAGAGAAAGCCCGTTGATACGGGAACATGGGATCGTCACGATCGGTCGAAGCCGCATCGCGGACAAGCAGATCGATCATCGGCGCATAGGCATCGCCCCATTGCGGATCGTACTGGGCAAGAAATGCCGCCGCATGTATGATGTATCCCCAATGGAAATGGTGGTCGTTGAGATTGGTATCCTGCCCGTGTCCTGCCGGATAGCCCAGCAACGTACCCCACGGCTTGTAGTAATAGAACAGGAACTCTTTTTCGCCCGAAGTATAGGTAAGCCAATTCTCGACACGGGCACGTACCAGTTCCCGGGCTTTTTCAAACCCCTCGGTATAACCGGCATCATGTGCAATCCGCGCAGTCTGCACCAAACGGTTGAGCAACTGCCCGTCGTTATACGAGTCGGTCCATGCCGCCAGTCCGTGGTCTGCCGTCACCTGATCGACCAAAACCCGCAACTGCTCGTCGGAGTAGCCATTGTCATTTACGGTAACGACCGGCATCGTCGGCAATACGCCATGAAACGTAAGCGAAGTCGTAAAGCTATCGGCCGCCAACATTTTCAGTTCGCCACGCACCGTAGAATAGCCAGCCGCCTCCCATTCGGGCGTACCGTCGAGATGCGCCCACTGGTGCGGTAAAAGTCCCATAAGGGTTGTACCCGATCCTTCCTTATGATCGGGTACAACGGTATAAGTCGTAGTGACACGTCCCGTCGTTTCGTCGTAGCTCCACTCCGCCCTCGTATCGGCAGGGAATGTGAACGCATGGGAAGTCCACGCCTGTGCCTGAGCCATAGCGTCGGCACAACGGTCGGGCAACAATGCCACTGTCCAATAATCGAGACCATTCAGCGTCGAAGTCAATTTGCCACCCGTCTGACTCCATGTACTGCCGGAGGGGGCATAAATGGCATAGGAAGCCTCGTTGAAACATCCGGTCAAAACCGCAATATTCCCGCGCACCTCGCATCGTCCGCCGCTATACGACACCGAAACGGCAGCATCCGACTGTTTGGTAAAGTAGACCATCGGCATGCCTGTACCTGCGGTGGCTGTCATACGCCCGGAAGCATTTTCCCATGCAAAGGTGACTGTCCAATCGGAATAGTCGCAGACCGTAGGCACATCCTGCATCACACCTTCCACACCGACCACCAAAACCCGCTGGGCGGTAATCGCACCTTCTTGCGGATTCCGCACAATGCCCAACCCGTTGGGATCGGTTTGAAGACCCAACGGATAGTTGAACAGGTTTTCGGGCGAAGCGGTAGTAAGTTTTTGCGACCACCATTTGTTGGATGGCACCGGACGTGTCGCAGCCTCACCGCTAACCAGCGGATTCGCGGTAGGAAAACCGTTACGCCCCGCCTGATCGTAACCGGGGTGCGTCGTGGTATAACTGCCGGAACCGACGGTTACCGTCTCGGCATATCCTCCCATCATCGCTGCGACAAAAGCAGCCGTAATGATAAAACGCTTCATGCTCTCCATGTAATTAGCGGATCATTACTTTGCTGACCTTCGAACCCTGACGACGGATGTAGATACCACCGGAAGCGGGATTCTCGACACGACGACCCTGTATATCGAAATATACTACCGGAGCATCGGTATCGACAGCAACCGCATCGATTCCGGTCGATCCGCCGGTCGATCCGACTACATAGCTGAAATCGTTGCGTACCGAACCGGGATTAACCGTTCCGTAAGGACCGTAAGCGAGGAAGAAGAAACCGGGAACAGCCGTGTCTTTCTCGTACGTTTCTTTCGTAGTGTAGGTATATGTACCGTCTCCGTTGTTGGTCATGGCAGCAAATCCGCCGTCATTGACATTGATCTGCATACCGAGTACATTCCGGAAATCTTGCGACGCTTTTTTCAAATCGACGAAGAATGTGAGCGTACGGTCGGCATTCCATGTAACGGTATAGGTATAAGTAAATTGTTCGGGTTCCGTAACATCGAAGTATCCGTTATAAACGGTAGGTTCGAAATCGTCGGCAACCGTACGAACGGAAAGTTCCTGTGGTTCGCAAGCATAATCCGTTCCGTCGAGCGTAGCCGTGGCAACCAAAGTAAAGGTATAGGGGGTATCCGATTCCAGATCGGCAATAACGGCAGGCGATGCGTCAAGTGCATTTCCGTTGCAAGTCACAACTACCGTTGCGCCTTCGAGTTCGGCGGGAAGGGTAACTGCATATTCGATCGTCACAGAGTTGTTGGTTACAGCAGCGACAGAAGCCGTAAGACGGGGAGCGACAGTAAATACGATCGGATCGTTAGAAGATCCGGTCACATATTCTTCCGTAGGTTGGAACACACCGCCCGCACGGGGAATATACATGTGAAGTTTTACATTTTCGCCTTCTTCGAACGTGAATGTAGTGGTCATTTCATATTCCGTGTTCGACAACGGAGTCAATTTATAGAGACCTGCCGCACCGGGTTTACCGATAAATTCGACATTCACATCCATTTTGGGAACACCGATCTCGCCCACAGTCGGGTCGGTATTGAATTTATAGTTCACCGTAAGAGTCTTGTCGGCATTGTAGGTAACCGTATATATCAGATCGAATTTTTCATCTTTTACCATGCCATACCATACGGGGGAAGGTTCATCGGCAGAACGCAGCGTCTGGAATTTTACCGTCGCTTCTGCCGTGTATGTCTCACCGTCCAATTCAGCTGTCGCCACCAACATGTAAGTATATTCGGTAGAAGGCGTCAAACCGGACAGCATTACGGGCGATTCGTTCACCGGCTCTTCGTTGCAAGTAACGGAAACCGTTGCACCTTGAAGAGCTTCGGGCAATGTTACGGAATAAGCCAGTTCTGCCGACGAATCGGTGATGTTCTGAGCCTGAGCCGTCAGTTTCAATGCCGCAACCACGACGTTGCTTGTTCCGACTACATAATCGAATGTACTTTCGCACAAGCCTCCGATACGAGGAATACGGATATGCACACTGACCGTTTCTCCGTCGTTGAATGTAAGAGCCGTCGTGTATTTAAATACGGTATTCGACTCTTGCGTAAAATTAAGCAAACCGGTACGTCCGGGAAATTCCACAGCAACATCACCTGCCGGAACACCTACTGCTCCAATCTCCTTACTGAATGTATAGACGAAAGAAAGTGTTTTATCGGCATTGTAAGTAATGTCATAATCCAAATCGAAATAAGGATCTTCAACGGTGCCATGCCAAGTGGCTCCAACTTCTGCCTTTGCGACTATTGCCAGCAAAGCCATGGCGATTAAGAGTACTGTTTTTTTCATGGAAAAACTATTATTAAAAATATAAATTAAACTATGGAAGGGAGCATAAGTCCCCTGATATCCAATTTGCAAATGTAGAGGCACATCGTTTGCCGATCAAGTATTTTTGATTTACAACAACTATACATCGGGTATTAACATACTATACAAGTACTCTACAATCAAAAAATAAATATTTATAAATCAACATGTTTTGATTTATATGTTTTACAGCACATTCCGCGGCAGCAAAACAGGGAAGGCAACAAGATCGCCCCCCGGAAGAAAGTACTGCATAGGAATCCAATCGCTCCAAAACCGAACTTCGCCTGCTTTCGATTCGGGAAATCCGGCACAAGAGAGCGGAAATAAACCGGTCATCGGGCATGGCTTCCCGCATTTTTATCGCCGGGAAAAACCGCACGCCACCGACAGAGATCAAATAAATTTGGCTTCTGATTTCATTTTCTATACCTTTGCCCCCCGATTCGTATCGGTAACGCTGTCCGGTCATAACAAAACGGTACAGCGAAACGCCGCATCTTTTTTAATTGGGAAAATATGGAAACGACTTTTTTAGACCGCATGACGGAAGAGAACATCGAGGATTTGAAAATGGATTTTTATACGATTCAGAACGGTCGCTGCTTTGCCTGCCATGAACCGCTGCAACTCGATGGCGACGGATCGCGCTTCGTCTACATCCGCCCCTTAGAAGAGGGAGGCTCGGACGATACCCAAAACTTAGCCTTGATACATAAGAATTGCCACCTGTAATTTTAGGAGCATCGTGCTATGACAACCACTCTTATCCGTTATTCATCCCACTTCCGGCAACTGCTCCGAATCGGCATACCGATCGTATTCGGACAATTGGGCGTTATCGTGCTGGGATTTGCCGACACACTCATGATCGGTCATTATGGAACGGCAGAACTGGCATCGGCATCGTTCGTGAACAACGTATTCAATCTCGCCATTATATTCTGCACCGGTTTCTCCTACGGGCTTACCCCTCTGATAGGCAGCTGTTTCGGGAACGGAAACCGCACAAAAGCCGGTGAAATACTGAAAAACAGCCTGCTAAGCGGCGGAGTGGTAGCCGTCGGACTGATCGTCCTACTCACCGTGCTCTATTTCAATCTACACCGGCTGGGACAACCCGACGAGTTACTGCCGTACATCCGCCCCTACTTCATCATCATTTTAGTGTCGTTGCTTTTCCTCATGCTGTTCAACTCGTTCAAACAGTTTTTCGACGGCATTACCGATACCCAACTCCCCATGTGGATTCTGATCGGCGGCAATCTGCTGAACATTATCGGTAACTATCTATTGATATACGGTGCATACGGATTTCCGGAACTGGGACTGAGGGGAGCCGGATTGAGTACCTTGTTTTCCCGAATCGCCATGCTGGCGGCTATCGCCCTCGTATTTTTCAAGCACCGGCGTTATCGGACATATCGGGACGGATTTGTTCAAGGAAAGATAAACCGGAATGATTTCCGACAACTGAATGCCATGGGGTTGCCGGTAGGACTGCAAATGGGAATGGAAACCGGCGCATTCACATTCAGTGCTATCATGATCGGATGGCTCGGCAGTGCAGAACTTGCGGCTTACCAGATTATGGTAACGGTAGGTACATTAGGATTCATGATTTATTACGGCATGGGCGCGGCACTTACCGTCCGCATCAGTAATTTCATCGGACAAAACGATTTGCCGAATGTGCGTCGCGCCACCCGGTCGGCGTTCTGCATCATCTTGCTGCTCGCGCTGTTTGCCTGTCTCGTCTTTTACCTCATCCGCCACCAAATAGGCTATTGGTTCACTTCGGACGAAGAGGTAATCGCTATCGTCGGTATTTTAGTATTCCCGCTTATCGCCTACCAGTTCGGCGATGCCCTGCAAATCACATTCGCCAATGCCCTGCGAGGCATCTACGACGTGAAGCCGATGATGTGGATCGCCCTTTTCGCATACATCCTGTTCGCATTGCCGGTAGGCTATTTCTGCGGATTCACTCTCGGCTGGGGTATTACGGGCGTTTGGATGGCATTCCCCGCAGGTCTGTTCGGAGCCGGCATACTATTCGCCATACGTTACCTTCGGAGAATGCGTACACTTGAAAAGAAAAAATAGTCATGGCTCATTTAGACAGCAACGAATATATATACGGACTGATCGGCGAAGGCGAGCATACGCAGCAGGATTTCAAATTCGAAATCTCGGATGCCCGGAAAATCGCCAAGTCGCTGTCGGCTTTCTCCAACACGATCGGCGGGCGTTTACTCATCGGCGTAAAAGACAACGGCCGCATAGCAGGCATCCGTTCGGACGAAGAGATCTATATGATCGAGGCTGCCGCCCAAGTGTACTGCGAACCGCAAGTGGAGTTCGGATTGAAGAACTACCGGATAGAGGGACGCACCGTATTGGAAGTAACGATACCCGAAGCGGAAAACAAACCGGTATTGGCAAAGGACGAGAACGGGAAAGGATGGGCATATCTGCGCATCGCCGACGAGAATATCTTAGCCACCCCGATCCATCTGAGGGTATGGCGCGAGGCAAAAAGCCCGAAAGGCTGTTTAGTGACCTATACCGACCGGGAACAACAGTTGTTGTCGTGCATGCAGGAGCAAGGAGAAGTTTCATTTTCGCGTCTCTGCCGCCTTTCGGGACTCCCCCGACCGGTTACGGAATCGCTGCTTGCCAAATTCATCCGGTTCGAAATAGCCGAAACGGTATTCCGCAACCATCGCTTTTATTTCCGCCTCGCCTGAGAACGGAAGTTTTCAGATACGCCGTATTACGTTTTTTTGATTTTATCACTACCTTTGCCCCTCATAACCGGAACATTTATGTATTATATCGTCAAAAGATTTGAAATATCGGCATCACACCGCCTACGCCTCTCGTACCGAAGCAAGTGCGAAAATCTGCACGGGCACAACTGGATCGTAGAGGTACATGCCCGTGCCCGGGAGTTGAACGAAGACGGCATGGTGATCGATTTCAGCCACGTCAAGAAATTGATTAAAGAGCGTCTGGATCATCAGAATCTCAACGACCTATTCCCTGAGATGAATCCTACCGCCGAGAATCTGGCAAAATGGATTTGCGACCAGATACCGCAATGTTATAAAGTAATGGTGCGCGAATCGGAGAACAACACGGCTTGGTATGAAAAAGATTAACGAAATCTTTTATAGCCTGCAAGGCGAAGGAGCTTATACGGGCACACCTTCGGTATTCGTACGGTTTTCGGGCTGCAACCTGCATTGCGATTTCTGCGACACCGATCACCTGTCGGGCGAATGGCTGAGCGAAAAAGAGATTATCGACCGGGCTTCGGCATATCCTACCCGCCACCTCATACTCACAGGCGGAGAGCCTTCGCTGTTTATCGACGAATGCTTCATCGAGCAACTGCATGCAGCCGGTTACCGGGTACACATCGAAACCAACGGCACGAATCCGCTACCCGAAAATATCGACTGGATCACCTGCTCGCCCAAGCTGGAACAACCCGGAGGAATGCCTCTCGCCCTATCGCATGCCGACGAACTGAAAGTAGTCTACCGCGGGCAAGACCTTTCCGCCCTCGACCATTTCGATTGCCGCCTGCGCTATCTGCAACCCTGCTCCTGCCGGAATACCGACGAAGTGATCGCCTATATATTGGAACACCCCGAATGGCGATTAAGCCTGCAAACCCACAAGATGCTGTCAATCCGATAACAGACTATGCTACGGATCGGCATTTTAGTTATTTTATGAGAAAATAAACAAATGCCGGCGACCCATACAAAAGGTTCGCCGGTTATAAAAACGGATTAACTACAAACTGAAAAGACATGAATAAGTATTTTATTCCTTCTATCGTGTTTTGCACGCTTGCTCTCTGCTCCGTATCGTGCAAAACGACTCAAAACGTAAAATCGAATGCGAACACCGAAACAACGGCGAACCATGAAACGACAGACGACACCCCTCTTTTCAACCCGGAAGGGAAATGGCTCATTGTCGAAGTCGGCGGAAAGACAGTCGTCGGCGAAGAAGCCGCAGAGATTACCTTCGATCCGAAACAGCAACTCGTTTACGGGAACGACGGATGCAATATTTTCAATGGTGTTTACCATGTCGGGAAAGGCAACTCACTGGAATTAACGAATTTGCTTAGCACACTCCGTGCCTGCGAAGGAGGTTCCGCCATGGAAATACAATCGGCACTGAACGATGTCCGCTTTTTCTCGATCGACGGAAACGAGCTTACGTTCCGGAACGAAAAGAAGAACGTGATTCTGAAAGCCGTAAAACAGACCGCCGATGAACTGAACGGACGTTGGCGCGTTTCATCTTTGACCGGATTCGAAACATTGGCAGTCCAGCCAAGTCTGGTTATAGACGTGCCCGAATCGAAAGTCCACGGGAACGGAGGATGCAATATCATAAACGGCAGTATAGTACTCGACAAACTGCGTACAGACGGCATACGCTTCACCGGTATGATTTCCACCCGCATGATGTGCCCGGAAATCGAAATCGAGAGCGCATTCCTGAAAGCCCTGCAAGAAATCGATTCGTACAGAAGAATCGACGACGAACATATCGGATTCTATATCTCGAACGGAGAAGAACCAAAATCATTCCCGATTGTTTTAGAGAAAGTAAAATAGATCTTTCCTGCGAATGAGTAAAAAATACCGGCGGTTCATTCCGCTTTGTTTTCTTTCTCTTTTCACATCTTTCTGCTACGCCGCCCAATACTACGAAATACGCGGCACTGTTATCGACCGCATTACCCGAGAGCCTGTTCCTTATGCCAGTGTTGCCATTTGGAACAGTTCGTTCGGGAGTGTAGCCGACAGTATCGGTCAATACCGGTTGGTACAAATACCGCCGGGCATATACCGCATACAGGTATCCTGCTTAGGCTACCAGACTTATACCACCCCCGAATTTAAAGTCACCACCCACAACCTGCTGCAAGACATCGAACTGACCGAGTCGAAAACGACTTTGGAAGAGGTTAGCGTTACCGGCAACCGATTCAGGCACTCGACCGAAAGCCCGATCGCCATGCGGGTAATCGGAGTGCAGGAAATCGAAAAAAGTCCGGGGGCGAACCGGGATATATCGAAAGTGGTCAGTTCGTTTCCCGGCGTGGCGTCTACTGTCGGGAACGGCTACCGGAACGACCTGCTGGTACGGGGAGGCGGTCCGATGGAAAACCGTTTCTTCCTCGATGGCGTAGAGATCCCGAACATCAACCATTTCAGCACACAGGGCGCATCGGGCGGTCCGATGGGAATTATCGACGCGGATTTTATCCGTGAAGTTTCTTTCTATACCGGCGCATTTCCTGCCAATCGCGGAAACGCGCTCAGTTCGGTATTGGACTTCCAGCTTTTGGACGGAAGTATGGAAAAGAACAGCTTCAAATTCACATTGGGCGCATCGGAAGCCGGTTTCTCTTCGAACGGACATATCGGGAAAAAAACGACTTATCTCGTATCGGTACGGCAATCGTACCTGCAACTGCTGTTCATGTTACTGAAAATGCCTTTCCTCCCGCAATATACCGATGCCCAGTTCAAAGTAAAAACCCGTTTTTCGGATGCTCACGAACTGACCGTACTGGGTATAGGCGGTATCGACCGGATGAGCCTGAACAAAAAAATCGACGAGGACGACGAGTCGAAACAGTATATCTTGTCTTATATTCCCAAAATCACACAAAACACCTATACGGTGGGTGCCGTGTACAAACATTACGGCGGAGCGCATCTGCAAACTGTTGTGGTGAGCCACAATTTTTTGAACAACAAGAATGTAAAGTACCGGGACAACGACGAGTCGTCGATCGAAAACCGGATGCTCTATCTTAATTCGGACGAGGCGGAAACGCATTTCAGATTCGAAAACCGATCTACATGGGACGATGTGGGATTGAACGTAGGTGCGAATCTGGACTATGCCACTTATTTCTGCCGGAACACTCAAAAGATATTTACCGACAGCCCCCGCACGATAGACTACCGCACCCATTTGGGCATACTGAAATGGGGTATATTCGGCACTGTGACCTACGAAATACCCCGTTACCGGTTCAGCGCGGCATTCGGATTCAGATTAGACGGCAATTCCTATTCCGCCCGCATGAGCAATCCGCTCCGGCAATTCTCGCCCCGCCTATCCCTATCGTACGGATTCTCGCCCCAATGGTATGTAAATGCCAATATCGGACGTTATTACCAACTGCCCGCCTATACGACACTGGGCTACAAAGAGGAGAACATATATATCAACAAACGGAACGGCATCGAATACATACGAAGCGACCAAGCGGTAGCAGGCGTGGAATATCAGCCGGGGAAACGAGCCAGCATCACCCTCGAAGGGTTCTATAAGAAGTACGACCACTCGCCTCTTTCACTGACCGACTCGATACCGCTAAGCTGCAAAGGTACCGATTACGGGGCTTCGGGCAGCGAACCTGTCGCTTCGACTGCCACAGGGCATGCCTACGGAGTGGAGCTCATGATACGCTGGTATGGTGAAAAATTCAATCTGTTGGCTTCTTATACGTGGTTCAGGAGCGAATATAAAGATCCGAGAACAGGGAAATACATTCCTTCGGCTTGGGACAACCAGCATCTGGCTACTGTTACCGGCACTTACCGGTTTCCCTACCATTGGGATTTGGGACTGAAACTCCGGGTAATGGGAGGAACACCATATACGCCATACGATTTGGAGAAATCGTCGATCACCGGAGCTTGGGATGCCACGAGCCGCCCCTATTACGATTACTCGAAATACAACAGCGAACGGTTAGGCGTATTCACCCAAACGGACATTCGGCTCGACAAAAGTTTCTACTTGAAAGGATGGATGATCGGCATCTATATCGACTTGCAGAATGTGCTGAATCTGAAATACAACAACCCGGCAGTCTACGTGAAAGACGGAGACGAGACCTATATCGGAGAGGACGGACAGGAACATTATGTCATGAAAAGAATCGCTCAAAAAAGCGGTACCATACTGCCGACCTTAGGGGTCACCATCGAATTTTAGACCAGAACTAAACAAGCCGGACAAGCCAGTCAATACCGGCAGGCTTGTCCGATATTCTTCGTTTAAGCCATTATTTGTCGGTCTCGGCTAAAAAAAATGGGCGGATTATTACTATATTTGTAGAATATAGGAGGCGGCTCGGCATAGCCCAAATGTGAAAACTGAATTTTCCATTTTGTCTCTGCTCTCGCCTTTCGCTATATTTGTAGAATATAGGAGGCGGCTCGGCATAGCCTAAATGTGAAAACTGAATTTTCCATTTTGTCTCTGCTCTCGCCTTTCACTATATTGGTCTCGAAGATGTGGTGTTGCCAACGGCAAAACGGATTATATCCAAATCGCCATTATTCTTCCGGTCGGAGATAATAGGTTGATCCGACTTCTTTATTAATTGAAATACAAAACGTTTAAAATGCTCCTTATGAAAAAGTTTTACGACAGTAAGAGAAATCCGGAACGAAGGTTTTTGAAGTTCATGATTTCCATTTTCATGTCGAACGATTATCGTTCCGTAATTCGGCTTCAACGACAGGAGCTGAATTTAAATGAGAAGAAACAGGCATTCGCATCGGACGAAACGGACTTCCATGCCAATGTCCGGATTTTGTCCGACCACGTTCAAGAAATAGAACGGTTAGTCTCGATTCTGCGAGAGGAGAATATGAGCGATACGGAAATTATCCGCACGTTGAATCTGTCGGTGAAAGAGGCTTGTTTTTATTTGAACAAAGCCGAACGAATTTTACAGACCGGAATAGAAGAAGGGTGCACGACAGGGATATAAGCCCGACCTTCCCCCCTCAACAATCAAGCCCCCCATTTGAAACAGTAAATCCGATTCGACGATAGCCTCCGTACATGTGTACCCAACTTCCCGAATAGAAAAAAGGGATTAAGCATCTCAAAGTGCCCAATCCCTTTTTTGCTTGTTATCTCTGTCCGCTTACCAGATCACCACACGTTTTTCGGGGGCAAGGTACATCGGATCGCCTTCTTTTATATCGAATGCGTTGAAGAAGGTTTCGATGTTACGCAACGATGCGTTTACACGCCATTTGCCCAGCGAGTGCGGGTCGATACGGGTCAAACGCAGAATTTCCGCTTCGCGGATATTTCCAGCCCACAGCGTCGCATAACCGAGATAGAAACGTTGGTCGGCAGTGAATCCGTCGATCGGAGCGGGTTCTACGCCATTCAACGAATTACGATATGCGGTATAAGCTACACGAAGACCTCCTTGATCGGCGATATTTTCACCCAGCGTGAAATGACCGTTGGCAAATGTGCCTTCGGCTACCTCGATCGCATCGAACTGGGCTGCCAGTTTCTCGGCGCGTTCGGTGAATTGAGCCGCATCGGCATCGGTCCACCAATCTTCCAGATTACCTACTTTATCGAACTGACGGCCTTGATCGTCGAATCCGTGTGTCATTTCGTGACCGATTACCACACCGATCGCTCCATAATTCACGGCATCATCCGCTTCGGGATTGAAGAACGGGGGTTGCAGGATTGCAGCCGGGAAACAGATTTCGTTTGTCGTGGGGTTATAATAGGCATTGACCGTTTGCGGGCTCATATACCATTTGTCTTTATCGACCGGCATGCCGGCATTCTTGATCTGATCGAGCGTTGCAAATTCAATGGCACGCATGATGTTCGCCAAATAGGATTCGCTCGGATTGATCGTCAGATTGGTATAATCGGTCCATTTGTCGGGATAACCGATCTTTACATAGAACGTAGCCAGCTTCTCTTTGGCTTTTACTTTGGTTTCGTCGCTCATCCACTCCAATGCGTCGATGTGTTGTCCCAAAGCCTCTTGCAGGTCGCCTACCAATTTAATCATCCGGTTCTTCGATTCGGGGCTGAAATATTTGGCTACATACATTTCACCAACGGCTTCGGAAAGCAGGGAGTTGGGTACTTCCAATGCCGATTTCCAGCGTTGCGTCTTTTCTTCTTTTCCGGAGAGGGTCTTTCCGTAAAATTCGAAATTGGCATCGACAAAATCGTCGCTCAGATAGGACGATGCCGCATCGATATAATAGAATGCCAGATAGTCTTTCAACGTACGTTCGGAATAGGTGCCGATGATATTGTTCACGGCTTCGAGCGATGCGAGCTGACCGACATTGATTTTGTCCAATCCGGAGAGTTTGAGTTCATTCAGAAACTCTTTCCAGTCGATATTATTGTATTTGGCTTTCAGTTCTTTCACGCTCAACATGTTGTAATTGGCTTGCGGATCGCGCAACTGCTCGCGGGAAGAAGCGGCTTTTGCCAAAGCGTTCTCTACTTTCATTACCGACTTCACAGCACGGTCGGCATCTTTTTCGGAATACCCAGCCAAAGTAAAGAGTTTGTGAATATACGTTTTGTAGGCTTCGCGAATCTTTTTGTTCTCTTCGTCCGACACGATATAGTAGTCACGGTCGCCCATGGCGATACCACCCTGCGTCCAATACACGATGTTGTTGCTGCTGTTTTTCATATCGGCATCGACATAGATACCGAAGAACGGATTGGCAATGGTGCGTTGCATCGTTCCCGCCATACGGCAGATCTCGGATTTTCCGGAGAGGTTTTCGATCTCTTCCAGCAAAGCCCCGAGCGGTTTTGCACCTTCTTCATTCAGGCGCACGCTATCCAGCCCCATGTTATAGAGGTCGCCGATTTTTTGCGCCACGCTTCCGGTCTCGTGGGTCTCTTTGCCCAATTCGAGGAAAAGCTCTTTCAGTTGTTCCTTGTTGTTCTCACGCAACAGATCGAACGATCCGAAACGGGAATACTCGCCTTTAAGCGGATTCTTTTGCATCCATCCGCCGCAAGCATACTGATAAAAGTCATCGCCGGGAGCCACGCTCGTATCCAAATTCGTCAGATCGAGAGCCGGCACTTTTGCGGTCTGATTGCTGCAACCGGCAAACATAAGACCGGCGGCAAGGGGTAAAATCATTCTTTTTCTCATTTTGTTTCTGTTTATATGTCTTTTGCTTTTTTCAATCGTTCCAGTTCGGAGGAGTGTTCCTCCCATTTCCACAAGAGGTCGTCCAGAGCCTTTTTCAGTTTTCCGTGTTCTTCGTAAAGCTGGTTGTCGGACGATCCGTCGGGACGCGACAGGCGTTCTTCTATATCGGCAACCGAGGCTTCCAGCCGGGCTATCTCCTCTTCATCGGCGGCTACCTCCCGCTCTGCCTTTTTGATCTGCCGAGCCAGCTCCTTGCGTTCTTCGTACGACAACTTACTCTCCGAAACAGGGGCTTCCGCCGGTTCCGTTTTGATACGGGGGGCAGCAGCTACGGGCTTTACCGGATTCTTCTGTTCCAGTTCGCGCAACGAATCCATCTTCTTCCGCTGCAAAAATTCGTAAATTCCTCCCAGATGTTCGCGGACTTTACCGCCACCAAACTCGTACACTTTACTGACAAGCCCGTCGAGAAACTCACGGTCGTGCGAAACAACGATCACCGTTCCGTCGAAATCGGAGATCGCTTGTTTGAGCACATCTTTCGTGCGCATATCCAAATGGTTGGTAGGCTCGTCGAGAATAAGCAGATTCACCGGTTCGAGCAGCAGCCGGATCATTGCCAAACGGGTTTTCTCGCCGCCCGACAATACCTTCACTTTTTTGTCGGAGGCTTCGCCGCCGAACATAAATGCTCCGAGTATATCACGTATCTTCGTGCGGATGTCGCCTACCGCTACACGGTCGATCGTATCGAAAACGGTGATGCTTTCGTCCATAAGCTGCGCTTGGTTCTGGGCGAAATAACCGATCTTGACATTGTGCCCGATTTTCAGCGTTCCCGTATAGGGAATCTCGCCCATGATACATTTCACCAATGTGGATTTACCCTCGCCGTTCTTCCCGACAAACGCGACCTTCTCGCCCCGCTTGATCGTAAATTCGGCATGATCGAAAACGACATGGTCGCCATACGCCTTGCCTACATTTTCGGCAATGACGGGATAATCGCCCGACCGGGGTGCCGGAGGGAATTTCAGATTGAGTCTCGAATTATCCACCTCATCGACCTCGATGCGTTCGATCTTCTCCAACTGCTTGATGCGCGACTGCACCTGCACGGCTTTTGTCGCCTTGTAGCGGAAACGCTCGATGAACGCTTCGGTGTCCTGTATCTGCTTCTGCTGGTTTTCGTATGCCCTCATCTGCTGTTCCAGCCGTTCCTGTCGCAGCACCACATATTTGGAATAGTTCACCTGATAGTCGTAGATACGGCCCAGCGATATTTCGATAGTACGTGTAGTCACGTTGTCGATAAATGCCCGGTCGTGCGAAACCAATACGACGGCATTCGCCCGGGTAGAAAGGAATGTTTCCAGCCATTGTATCGACTCGATGTCCAGATGGTTGGTAGGCTCGTCGAGCAACAATACGTCGGGGCGTTGCAACAGCAATTTCGCCAACTCGATACGCATACGCCAGCCTCCGCTGAATTCGGAAGTGGGTCGGTCGAAGTCGCTACGCAGAAATCCCAAGCCAAGCAATGTTTTCTCGATCTCTGCCCGGAAGTTGTCTCCCCCAGCCATTGCCAACTGTTCATTGGCATTCGCCACCCGCTCGATCAGCTCCTGATATGCCTCCGATTCATAATCGGTACGGGTCAGCAATTCGGCATTCATCCGCTCGATGCGTTCGCGCAACTCGAAGATATGGGCAAAAGCCTGTTCGGCTTCGCTCATCACGGTACGGGAATCCGCCAACTTCATCTGTTGCGGCAAATATCCGATTGTCAGATCTTTCGGCAGGCTTACCGTACCCGACGTAGGGGCTTGTAAACCGGCAATGATTTTCAGCATCGTCGATTTCCCGGCACCATTTTTACCGACCAGCGCAATGCGGTCGCGTTTATTGATTACATATGTTATGTTGTCGAAAAGCGGATTTCCTCCGAACTCGACCGACAAACCTTCTATCGAAATCATTTGTATTTCTTTAAAGGAATAAAAGCAGGTATATCTTCCTTAAACCGGACAAAGATACCCCATTTTATTCGATATGACAAATGTAACGATTTTTTTATAAATCCGAAAACATGCCAAACGTTCCAATAAGAAGTGTAACGTCTGCTGCCCAGCTATATCGAAATATTTTACAACTCATGTATAGAATGAGTAAATTATTTCTATCTTTGCATTGCCCATTGGGCGACATATTTGATAGGAAGCGTTTAGCTTATTCCTTATCGATGAATCTGGACAATTCAAACGTGTTAAAGGAATATGGAACGTTCTCCTTTGGTTTCGTATATAGTGCATTCTGCATTAGATACAGCCAAAGGCGTGAGCTGTTTTTCGTATATTTAACACAGGTTGTCCAGAACCGATCGGTAATATAAGCTAACAGTCTTGCGCCTTCCTTGTTTTAAAATTTCTCCTTTGAGGCTGGGGAGAAAGCAAAAAGAGGGCTCAGCGAAAAAAACTTTAAAACAAGGCAAAGTGCTATATCAATAATTGAAAAAATTATTCCAGCCTACTTTCTTGCTCCCCAAAAATCAATTTTATAAAACATGAGTTTTGCGTTTGATGAGAATGGCAAGCCTATCGACTATGCTTGCAACAGCATGTTTTGCATGAAGAAATTTTACGTTTTCGTATGTGCAGTATTGATTTCGCTCTGTGGTATTCCGGTACAAGGAGCCGATTACAAGAGCATTTTAATAGACTTGATTGACGGTTCGGAGGTAAGTCTCTCGCTAAGCCGGGAAATGACAGTTCAAGTGACAGACGGAAATCTGACCATTACAAATTTAGAAGTTCATTTCGCAATGCCAGTAGAAGATATACGCAAATGGACATTCTCTACAAAACCCGGAACCAACGATGGCTGCTATACCGGCATATCGGATGTAAAAACCAATACAGTGTTGATAGCGTATAATGACGACAAGGTGGTTTTCGATAATCTGCCTGTCGGATCGGCGATAAATCTTGTGAGCATCCACGGACGTGTGTTGAAAACCGCCAAAACATCGGGTCATTACGAAATGTCGCTGACAGGGCTACGCGGTATCTATCTACTTACCTATAATAATAACTCTTTGAAAATAGCGATCGGACAATGAAATCTCAAATACTCCTCCTCTCAGCGGTACTTATGAGCAGCGCGGCTATGGCGCAAAATGAGCAAATACATCTATTTCGCAACGACAAAGCATTCAATTCGTATAAAGCCTCCGATATAGAGTCGATAAGCTTTACCGACAACGGCGGCTCATTCGTGGGAATGCTGATAACCGACAAAGACAGCAAAGGCACTACGGTCAATATAAGTGCCATCGACAGTGTGGTGATGTCATCAACCGGATTGCCCGAGATTCATGTCAATCTCATTGATTATCCCGACTGGACAGATCTCCTGAAAGACCAAACACATACCAAAGAGACCGAATATTCCGCAACACTCTATATGGAGGGCAACGGCATGTACGACGACCTACCTCTTCAAAACGTAACGTTCCGCGGTCGCGGGAACTCTACATGGAATCTACCCAAGACACCTTATCGTTTCAAAATGAGTTCCAAGACCTCTGTTTGCGGTATGAAAAAAGCCAAATCTTTTGTCTTGATCGCCAATTATATCGACTGTACCTTGATGCGCAATGCCATAGCCCTATGGGTATCACAGCGTTTAGGAATGCCGTTCGCCAACCATAGTGTGCCCGTAAAGATGTATTTCAATAATATCTACAAAGGGGCATATATGCTCACAGAAAAAATAGGGATCGGCAGCGGTAGTGTAGATATCGACGAAAATACCGGAATTTTATTTGAACTCGACTCAAACTACGATGAAGATTTCAAATATCAATTTTCATGGACCTCGGGATCTGAGGAAAAATATCTCCCTGTAATGGTCAAAGATCCCGATTTCACTGAAATTGCTCCGGAGCTCGGTACTACTGCCACAGAATATTGGGATATGTGGCAGACTGATTTCACAAAGTTTGCCAATGCAGTGGTTTCCCGACCGGCATCCCAGAGCCTCAGTGATGTGCTCGACATGGAGTCAGCCGTTAATTTTTTCATGGTCAATGGATTGTGCAACAATCATGAGATGCAGCATCCTAAAAGCCTTTTTATCCACAAAGACAGCATCAACGGAATCTATAAATTCGGACCGGTATGGGACTTCGACGGGGCATTTACTTATGACGGTAGTTCTTACAATGGAGAACAGGGATCTCCCACCACAGTCCTTGTTGCCCAAGATTGCGCTGCCGGCGGATATTCGTTCCTAAAATGTTTGTTTGCCAACGCCGAATTCCGTACGCTCTTTAAGGCTCGTTTGGAGAAATTTGCCGAAGAGGACTATCCTCAACTCAAAAACTATATGGAAGAGTATGCTACTCTCATAGAGCCATCTGCCAAAGAAAACGGGTTGCTATGGGATGACGATACCTCAATACCAGAATTCAAGTCAGTAAGTTCATGGGAATTCCGCAATAACTTCAATACCTTAAAGAGTTGGCTTGATACTCGCGTAAAATATATGCTCGATCATAAAAACTTCGGTCTATACGAGTAATTCTTACGTTAGCCCCTATTAACCGAAAGACAGTGTGCATAATGTCCAATCGGTCGTGTTGCCGTCGGAATTCGGGCTAAGTCGTTTCCGTCAGTAAACTCCTGTCACCCTCATCCTCTACGCCTTGCATTTTAGATATTCTAACGCGCTGACAAGGGGTTGCATCGGAAATGCGAAATTCCGATGCAACCCTTTATCGTCGTATTCACCCGATCGATCGGGCAAGAAATCCATAAAATAAATTGCAAGCCGAGAGCAGAAGCCATCAAGTGAAAACTTGAACCGGTTATGCCGAGGCGAAGCATTTATTGAAAACTAAAAGTTTAAAATAAAAAAATTTTATCCGCTACATAAAAAAGACGCCAAAGTCTCCCTAAGATTGAGTAACTTTGTGTTATAAACCAACGACACAGAGCATGGAGCCTTTTCTAAAAAAGATTGCCCGTACGTTTTACCGCAAATACGGTACAGCGATCACCCGCCTTGCATTCGTTTTCCCGAACCGACGCAGCGGTATATTCTTTCAGAAGTACTTAGCGGAAGAAGCGGGAATGGCGATGTTCTCACCCCATATCACAACGATCAACGATCTGATGGGCGAATTGTCGCCCTACCGGAAAATCGACCGCATCGCCCTGCTGTTCATGCTTTACCGGATATATAAAGAGCGTAAAAACTCGGACGAACCGTTCGACGATTTCGTGTTCTGGGGCGAAATGCTGCTAAACGATTTCGACGATGTGGACAAGTATATGGTGGATGCCGCCCAGTTGTTTACGAATATACACGACCTGAAAGAGATCGACGAGTTTTACCTGACCGAGGAACAGATCGAAGTGATCAAACGTTTTTGGGGGCATTTCTTTTTTCCGGATACGAACAGTCCGCAAAAGCAGGAGTTCATTTCGCTATGGGAAATCCTGTATCCGTTATACGACGATCTGCGTTCCGAGCTGAAACAGCAGGGGCTGGCATACGAGGGTATGATTTTTCGCGATGTCGCCGAACGGGCAAAGGCTAACGAAGCGTTCGACCTGCCATACGAGCAGGTGGTTTTCATCGGGTTCAACGCGATCACCGAAGCGGAACGTGTATTGATGAAACAGTTGCAACGTAGCGGTATCGGCGACTTTTATTGGGATTATTTCGCCCCTACTCTGTTCCAGAACGGAAAACCCGACCGATACAACCGTGCCGTCTATTTTCTGGAAGATAACATGCGGTTGTTCCCGTCGAAACTGGATATCGGCGAATCGGTGCTGCAATCGCGCCCGGAAATCGAACTGTTCGCTATCCCGTCGGCTATCGGTCAGGCAAAACAGAGCATGGCGATATTGAACGAACTGATCGCTTCGGGCGACATTCCCCAACCCGACAAGGCGTTGAATACCGCTATCGTATTGCCCGACGAAGAACTGTTGATGCCGGTGCTCTACTCTATACCGGAAGAGATCGACCCGATAAACGTAACGATGGGATATACGTTGCAACATACGCCCATCGCCGCATTGATGGATGCGATCTATCAGATGCAACGGCACATCCGGTACCAAAAGGGGGAAGCCTTGTTCTATCATCTGGAAGTGAAGCAATTGCTAAGCCATCGGTTAGTAGCCCGCATGCTGGGCAGCACGGCTCTGGAAACCATCGAATACATCAACCGGAACAATCGTATCTATATACAGAAATCGGAACTGCAACGGCATCCGTTCATGGATGTGCTGTTCCGCGCCGTTACACCTGCCGACGCATCGGGCTATCTGCTCGACATCCTCGAATTTCTGCAAAAAGAAAACCGGGAGGAGGATACGGACGAGAACGATCCTGCCTGCGGATTCTCACAGGTGGAACGGGAATTTATCTACCATTACTATATCACCGTGCGCCGGTTGAACGATGTGATCGCCTCGCACGGCATGGAGATGGACGTCTCCACCTACTTCCGGCTGTTGAGCAAAATGACTGCCGGCATTTCTATTCCGTTTCGCGGCGAACCGTTATCGGGATTACAGGTGATGGGCGTGCTGGAAACCCGTGCGCTGGATTTCGAAAACCTGATTATCCTGTCGATGAACGAGGATATATTCCCCGTCAAGAAAGTGGCGGGAACGTTCATTCCCTATAATTTGAGACGGGGGTTCGGCATGGCTACGACCGAGCATCAGGACAGTATCTACGCTTACTATTTTTACCGGATGATCAGTCGCGCCAAACGGGTGTTTCTATTGTACGACAGCCGTACCGAAGGACTGCAATCGGGCGAAATGAGCCGATATGTGTACCAACTGAAATATCATTACCGATACGAAATACATGAGAAAGTGCTTTCGTACAATATCGGGACGGAAAAGCCATTGACCCTGCAAATCGAGAAAACGGACGAAATCATGCGGAAGTTGAACGAACGGTTATCGGGCGGGGAAAGACATTTGTCGGCAAGCGCGATAAATACCTACCTCAACTGCCCGTTGCAGTTTTATTTTCAGGAAGTCGAGGGAATCGGCAACGAGGACGAGGTGAACGAGAATATCGACAGCAGCACGTTCGGAACTATATACCACAATGTCATGCGGCATATCTACGACCGCATGAAAGGTGAATGCGACAGGGTGACGGTAACTTCGGACATGATCGATGCCGTGCTGAAAGAGAAAGAGGTGCTTACTTCGTTCATCGAACGGGAGTATGCCGAGAATTTTTTCAAGAGGAAGCATCCCGAAACTCTTACCGGGAAGGATTACATGGTGGCGGAGATCATCCGGAAATATGTCCGAAAAACATTGTCGGAGGATAAACGCAACACGCCGTTCACATACTTGGAATCGGAAAAATTGCTCGACGAAGAGATGCCGTTCGGAAACGCCGGACAACGGGTACGCATCAAAGGATATATCGACCGGGTGGAAGAAAAAAACGGTGTGGTGCGGATTATCGACTACAAGACGGGAAAAGACAAATCGAACTTTCCATCGGTCGAATCGCTTTTCGATAAAAGCCGTAGCGAACGGAACAAAGCGGTGATGCAGGTATTCCTGTATTGCGCCGTGTACCAGCAGGAGAAGGGGTATGAAATGCCAATACAGGGATTTATCTATGGACTGCGTTCGCTGTTCGATCATTTCAAACCGATCATTCAAATGGGACAAACCGAGATTACGGATTTCAACCGGCTTAAAGATGAATTCATGCAGGAACTGGACCGCTGCTTATGTGAAATATTCGATCCCAATACGGCTTTCACGCAGACCGAGGTCGGCAAGCATTGCCTTTACTGCAATTTCAAGAACATCTGCAAACGGTAGCCGGGCAACAAATGCCCGCGACAGCAGCAAAAGTATCGAACGGATGAACGAGATAAATAGCCGAGAAATTTGGTTCGGGTTGCAAATCAAATTACATTTGCAGGAACGAAGTGCAACGGGACACCCGCACACGAAAATGAATATCAAATAATTTTATACATACAATGAAAAAGTTTTTTATCACCATGTTTGCCTGCGTATTCGGCGTATTGATCGCCGGATTTATCTTCTTTACGGGATTGATGATCTCGTTGGCGGGCATCTCTCTGTCTTCGTCGTCGAGCACCTATACGGCAAAGCCCAATACCATATTGCATCTCGACTTGTCGGGCAGTCTGACCGAACGGAGCGAAGAGGACTATAAAAACATCGTCTTCGGATCGCAAACCAATACCATCGGCTTGGACGATGTACAGAAAGCCATACGTATCGCCAAAGACGATGCGAACATATCGGGTATATACATCGAGACCGACGGTTTGTCTGCCGGCATCGCGTCGCTGGGAGAAATACGTAAAGCTCTGATCGACTTTAAGGAGAGCGGCAAATTCATTTATGCATACTCCGACAACATGATGCAATCGGAATATTACTTAGCATCGGTCGCCGACAGTGTAATACTGAATCCGGTCGGCTCGCTGCTGCTTTGCGGTCTGTCGTCGGAACATATTTTCTACACCAAAGTGTTGGAAAAAGCGGGTATCGAAATGCAGATATTCAAGGTGGGTACATACAAATCGGCAGTCGAACCGTTTATCGCTACGGAAATGAGCCGAGCCAACCGCGAACAGACCCACATCTACATCGAGTCGATATGGAACGACATGGTAAACAGCATCGCCGAAAGCCGCCATTTGTCGGCTGAACAGGTAAACGAATATGCCAATACGATGATGCTGACGACCGAAGCCGAAAAATTAGTCGGATACGGTTTGATCGACGCATTGATGTATCGTCCGCAAATGGAGGCATTCCTGAAAATGCGGCTCGGGATCGACGAAAACAAATCGCTGGCAATGGCATCGGTCAAGGAAGTGATTTCGATTCCGCAGGTAGAGAAAAAAGCCAAAGACCAAATCGCCATCGTCTATGCCGTCGGCGAGATAGACGGGAGTGACGGTTCGGGCGTCAATACGCAGAAACTGGTAGAGGATCTTGTAAAGATAGCCCAAGACAAAGAAATCAAAGCCGTGGTATTGCGGGTCAATTCGCCCGGAGGCAGTGCATTCGGATCGGAACAGGTATGGGCTGCTGTCGAAGAGATCAAAGCCAAAGGGAAAAAGGTAGCCGTATCTATGGGCGACCTTGCGGCTTCGGGCGGTTATTACATCTCGTGCAACGCCGACCGGATATTCGCCGAGCCGACCACTCTCACCGGCTCTATCGGTATCTTCGGTATGATACCTTGCGCAGAAGAGTTGCTGACAGATAAAATCGGACTTCGTTTCGACAACGTGAAAACCAATAAATTCAGTCAAGTCGTATCGCTGAACCGCAAAATGACTGCCGAAGAAAAAGCGAATTTCCAAGCGTATGTAAACCGCGGATATGAGTTGTTTGTCAGCCGTTGTGCCGAAGGTCGCGGAATGACGACGGAGGCGATCAAGAAAATTGCCGAAGGTAGGGTCTGGGACGGACGCACCGCACAAACGATCGGGCTGGTAGACGAATTGGGCGGAATGGACGCAGCCTTAGCTTGGGTAGCCGGTGCCTCCGAAATCGAAAACTACTCGACCGTCGTATATCCGAAACAGAAAGACCTGTTTGAACGGATCATGGAAGAACTGAACGGAAATATGGAAGCCCGATTCATGAAATCGTACTTGGGCAACGATTATAAGTATTATCGCACCATACGCGCGGTACGCGATATGGATCCGATCCAATGCCGGATGGAAGAATTCGAACTCCGCTAAACCGTTATGCACCATGTCGAAAAACCGTCCATTTAAACTTTACTACGCCTTGGCTCCGTTCGCTTGGCTGTACGGAGCCGGCGTTGCCCTGCGCAACCGGCTGTTCGACTGGCATCTGTTGAAATCGGAAGAGTTCGACATTCCGGTCGTATCGGTCGGCAACTTAGCTGTGGGCGGAACCGGCAAAACACCGCACGTGGAATATCTCATCCGGCTACTGTCGCCGCAATACAATATAGCCGTGCTGAGCCGCGGCTATAAACGGAAGACACAGGGATTTGTGCTTGCCGACAAACAGGCTACCGCCGAAACAATCGGCGACGAACCTTACCAGATCGCCCGGAAATTTCCGCACGTCACAGTTGCCGTAGATGCCGACCGTTGCCATGGCATACGGAAATTGCGGCAACTACGCCCCGACGTGAATCTGATGCTGCTCGACGACGCATACCAACACCGCTACGTGAAACCGGCGGTATCGGTGTTGCTTACCGATTATCGCCGTACCTACGACTTAGACAGACTGCTGCCCGTAGGACGATTGCGCGAAAGCCGCTCGGGTGCCAGACGCGCACAGATCATTGTCGTAACCAAATGCCCGGACAGCATCACCCCGATAGATATGCGCATTACCGCCATGCGGTTGAATCCGGAGGCCAACCAGCATCTCTATTTCAGCCGCTTTCAGTACGGAATGCCGAAAGCCTTATATGCCGACCGAGCAGAAGTCCCGACCTTAGAGTGGTCTGAAAACAAAGACATGAAGTTGTTGCTCGTCACCGGCATCGCCAATCCGCAACCGATATGCGAATATCTCGAACAGCATAAAATAGCATTCGAAATGCTCGCATTCGACGATCATCACGACTTCGAGCCGAAAGATCTGGAAGAAATAGCACTGCACTTCAACCGCTTGGGCGGGACACACCGGTACATACTTACGACCGAAAAAGATGCGGCAAGGCTGTATGGCAACACGACATTGGACGAAGCATTGAAATCGCGGATATACGTATTGCCGATCGAAGCCCGGATGTTTCCTGCCGACGGCATGCCGTTCGACGACCAGATACACCAAGCTATCGGAAAAGAGCGTAGAATCCCGGAGCACAACCGGAAATATGCCCTCAACAACCCATAAACGAAAAAAGAATATTCCGGCACGACATTGTCTCCGACGATTCGGTTTTATCCCATATCGGGAGAATCGGGCATAAAAAAATAAACGAGTTTATTTTTTATGCTCTCACCTTTTGTTATATTTGTATTCTACCTAAAAAAGAAGAACTATGATAGAAAAAATCAAAGAAACAGCCGCCTACTTGAAAAGTAAAGTGGCGGTAATGCCCGAAACGGCAGTTATTCTCGGTACCGGCCTCGGTGCATTGGCAGATCACATAACCGACAAAAAAGAAATACCTTATACAGAAATCCCCAACTTCCCGGTTTCTACCGTCGAAGGTCATAGCGGGAAACTGATTTTCGGAAAGCTGGGCAAAAAAGATATTTTGGCTATGCAGGGACGTTTCCACTACTACGAAGGCTACGACATGAAACAGGTGACATTCCCCGTGCGCGTGATGAAAGAACTGGGCATCAAAACGCTGTTCGTATCGAACGCTGCCGGAGGTATGAATCCGAACTTCGCAGTAGGAGACATCATGATTATCCGCGACCACATCAACCTGTTCCCCGAACACCCGTTGCGCGGTAAAAACTTCAATGAACTCGGTGTCCGTTTCCCCGACATGAGCGAAGCCTATTCGAAAACATTGATCGAAAAAGCATTGCAAATAGCCGAAAAGAACGGCATCAAAGTACAGCAAGGTGTATACGTAGGTACACAAGGTCCGACATTCGAAACGCCGTCGGAATACCGCTACTTCCACATCATCGGCGGTGATGCCGTGGGTATGTCTACCGTGCCCGAAGTAATCGTCGCACGTCATGCCGGCATGGACGTATTCGCCGTATCGGTGATCACCGATCTCGGAGTAGAAGGCATTGTGGAGAAATGTTCGCACGAAGAGGTGCAACGTGCCGCTGAAAAAGCCCAGCCGAAGATGATGCAGATCATGCGCGAATTAGTAGAACAATTTTAATACATAATACCGAAACAAGAAGTCCACTATCCTACCCCGTCCCGGCGGGATCGGGAAGGTGGACTTCGGCATACCTATCGAAAATATGGAATCGAACAAAAGGACTGAGATCGCCACATTGGGCGAATTCGGACTGATAGAACATCTGACCAAAGAGATACCGTTGCGTAACGAATCGAGCCGAAAAGGCGTAGGCGACGACGCAGCCGTACTGCACTACGAAAACAAAGAAGTACTGGTAACGACCGACCTGTTGCTCGAAGGCGTGCATTTCGACCTGACCTACGTGCCGCTGAAACACCTCGGATACAAATCGGCGGTGGTAAACTTCTCTGATATATACGCCATGAACGGAACCCCGAAGCAGATCACCGTATCGCTGGGGGTGTCGAAACGTTTTTCGGTAGAAAATCTCGAAGAACTCTATTCCGGCATACGCCTTGCCTGTGACATCTACGGTGTAGACCTTGTCGGTGGCGACACATCGGCTTCGATGACCGGACTGACAATCAGTATCACCTGCATCGGCGAAGCGGCAAAAGAGAAAATCGTATATCGCAACGGCGCGAAAGAGAACGACCTCATCTGTGTAAGCGGAGACTTCGGCGCAGCTTATATGGGATTGCAGCTTTTGGAGCGTGAAAAAGCCGTGTTTGCCGGCGAAGCGGAATTTAAACCGGCATTCGACGGCAAAGAGTATCTGCTCGAACGCCAGTTGAAACCCGAAGCCCGCAAAGACATCATAGCCGCACTGGATAATGCAGGCATTACCCCTACCGCTATGATGGATGTATCGGACGGACTTTCGTCGGAACTGCTGCACATCAGTAAACAAAGCGGTACAGGATGCCGAATATATGAAGACCGTATTCCGATCGACTACCAAACCGCAGTCATGGCAGAAGAGTTCGGCATGAACTTAGTAACCGCCGCACTCAACGGAGGCGAAGACTACGAACTGCTGTTCACCGTGCCGTTGGAAAAACACGATGAGGTGAGCCAAATACCGGGTGTAAAGGTAATCGGGCACGTGACTAAACCCGAATTAGGTTGTTATATGATTACCCGGGACGGTTCGGAAATCCAGCTCAAAGCACAGGGCTGGAACTCACTGAACGAATGATCGGACTCGTATAAGGCACTAATCCGGTGCAAGATCAAAAGCCCCAATCTAAAAAGGAATGTATTGGAATAAACGTCTCCAATAAGCCGAGAGCAGAATCGAACTTGTTCGGAGTATGCCGAGGCGAGAAAAAGAGCATGAATATAAAGGTTTCGATACATCCCTTTTTAGACACACATCAGGGTAACCAAGAAGCATAGCACAGAGTATAAGACAGGTGTTTACTGACGTAAACAACTTAACCCGAATCCCGATGGCAACGCAACAGGTTGAACATTCAGACTCACCGTCTTTTCGATATGGCAGAATGGGGAAGATACAAAATCGGAATCGGTACACGGCTGAACGCCAGAGACAAAACCGAAGTTAGCCATTCCGAACATTCCTCGGACTATAATCGGGAAAATGAACCGATGCGGAAAACGCACCTCCTTTTTATGGTAAAAAATTAGGAAATATCGAAAACCCGTCGTATATTTGCACTCGCAAATCAAACGATGGTGCCATAGCTCAGTTGGTAGAGCAAAGGACTGAAAATCCTTGTGTCCCCGGTTCGATTCCTGGTGGCACCACTTTTAGAAAAGTCAATTATCTAATAAAAGATAGTTGGCTTTTTCTTTTGTGTGTTTTTATCAACCAAATGTCTATTTTCAGAAAACGCCAAAAGTAGAGTATAAATCCCAACGAATTCACTATCTTTGCTTCAATAAATCAGCCACTTCCAAGATATAAGGATGAAAGAAGAAAACAAAATCATACTCTATCAGGACGACAACGAGATAACCCATGTGTCGGTACGCTTTGCTGATGAAGATTTGTGGCTGACACAAAACCAATTGGCGGAAATTTATTGTACGACAAAACAGAACATTAGTCAGCACATTGATAATATCTTAAATGATGGCGAGCTTGACCAAAATCGAACTGTAAAGGAATTCTTGACAGTTCGACTGGAAGGTAAACGCCAAGTGCAGCGTAGCGTTATGCACTATAACCTTGACATGGTTATCGCCTTGGGTTATCGCGTGCAGTCACAAGTTGCAACTCGTTTCCGTCGTTGGGCGACACAGCGACTTCACGAGTATATCCAAAAGGGCTTTTCGATGGATGATGAACGGTTGAAACAAGGAGGCAACCGCTATTTCCGTGAATTGCTACAGCGAATTCGAGATATTCGTAGCAGTGAGCGCAACTTCTACCAACAGGTTACGGATATTTATGCCACAGCCACGGACTATGATCCACGGGACGAGATGACAAAGATGTTTTTCGCTACCGTGCAAAACAAGTTGCACTATGCCGTTCACGAGAATACGGCAGCGGAAGTCATCTATAATCGTGTGGACAACGAGAAGCCATTTGTGGGCATGACCAACTTCAAGGGTAACTATGTGACTAAGGACGATGTGAAGATTGCCAAGAACTATTTGTCTGAGATTGAACTCCAACGATTAAACCTACTTGTTTCCGGATTCTTGGACTTCGCCGAGTTTCAAGCATTGGAAATGAATCCCATGACCATGAAAGATTGGATAGAAGCTCTGGATAATCAGATTATTGCCCACAAACGGAAGGTGTTGATTGGCAAGGGAAACATCTCACATAAGCAAGCGATAGAGAAGGCAGAAAAGGAGTTTGAAATCTATCGCAAACGCGAAATGGAACTACTTGAAAGCGATTTTGATAGAGAAATCAAAAAATTAAAGGATAAGAATGGTAATAATACAAACTAATTCCCTACCTCTGCCAAAAGAAATCATCCGCTTTCACGATGCGCAGAATAGGGCAATTTTGCGGTGAAGCAATAGAAGGAGATTGCGGGTTTTGTGGTTTCTCAAAGTGAAGATATAGAACTGATTAGGTATAGACCACAAATTCTTGTGGCATCACAGAAGACCACTAATTTTCAATAAATTAGTGGTCTTTTATTCATCTCCCCCCCTCTGGGTCACCACAAAAGTCACCACACCTACGCTAACATACTGTAATATTGCATGTTACGTGTGTAGCAACAGGTGTATATCTTTTCTTTCGGTGGTCTAAGACTTTGATAATCAGCATACAAATCATGCCCATTCAAAATCATTTAGCACCATTCAACCCCACATCACAGCCCTACAACCACAAACTTTAACAAATTCTAACCTAAATCAAGCTTTGAAAATGTGGTGACCTCAGTCAAAATTCCGCCGGGTCACCACGCAAAAGTCTAAATTTATATTAAATTTTATTCTGATAATACCGTTTTTACGACATGAAGCTGAGTATTTGTAAATTTATTGTTGCTTTTCAATCTCCATATTTATGATTTAATTCTACGAAGCACTAATATACTTAGCTCATATAGACCATATATCGGGAGGGTAACCAAAATCAAAGTAAATATATCAGGCGGCGTGATTATTGCGGCTATTATCATTATAATAACAAATACGTACGCACGGTATTTACGCAATAAATCCTCATCAATGAATCCCATTTTGCCAAGGATATACACAAATACCGGTAGTTGAAAAACAACACCCATCAGAAATGTTAGTGTAGTGAATGTAGAGATGTACGAGTCGAGGGTAATAGTACTTGTTATCGACTCGTCAACTTGATATGTTGCAAGGAATTGAAATGATATTGGGAAGAGAATGAAGTAGCTCATCAGAAGTCCAAGCACAAACAAGGCGTAAATAATAACTGCCACGACATATGAATATTTCTTCTCGCTGTCGTATAAGGCTGGCGAGATAAATTTGAACAATTCAAGGACAATGTACGGAGAGGCCAGTAATACTGCCAGTATGCACGACACAGTGATATGCGTCATAAACTGCGCTGAAAGTTCTGTGCTTATAAGGGGTATGTTGTACTGGTCAAGATGGAAGTTCCACCCCAGTGCTTGCAACCAATGTTCGATCAGCCTAAAAGTGCAGAAATCAGAGTGCTGCGGAGCCAGCAGGAGCGTGAATGTCTCCTTTTTGAAACAGAAAATGATGGCAGCGAGTACAATCACAACAGCAATAATTCTGAAGAGCATCTTGCGTAATATTTCAAGATGCCCTCCGAATGTATGTAATGAGGTTTCGTTCTGCTGATCACTCACGGTTAGGCGCTTTATTTTCAACCTGCTGGCTTCGGTTGGCGGCTTCGGCATCAGCGCGACGTTGTACCTCTTCCTCCACACGGCGATTCATTTCTTCTTCGGTGGGTTCATTCATACCCTCCTTGAAACTCTTCACGCCTTTGCCCATGCCCTTCATTAGCTCAGGTAATTTCTTGCCTCCGAAGATGAGGAGAATCACGGCGCATATTAGAATTATCTCAGTTGCGCCAATCATACATATAATCATTCCTGTGTGACTAAATAAATTGTGCATTCATTGAAATCTATCTCCCAACTGCCATTGTCAGCACTTTCCCATTGATATTTGTCACCCATACGGTTCCACCATTGCTGAAACTTTGTAGAGGTCTCGCCCATGTCCTTGATTAGGCGCTCATATAGTTCGGTTTTGTCGGCAGTAAGTATTTGGGCTAATTCTACTAGCCCATTACGACGTTCAAATAGCGACTGTATTTCGTCGCGTTCCTGTTCGGTGACGCGACCGACTTCTTTTTTCATAATCTATGGATTTTGTTTTGTTACCTTATCAAACGGATCAAGATACTCTAGCTCCGGTATATTGCTCTCAGGCAAAAAGAATACATCTATCTTTTGGAATTCTTTGAGTAGTTTATTTGAGGCATTACGCTCCACGTGCGCTATGACACATTGTTGATGACTCGGAGTGTTTACCTCACGACACATCTTTTTATTAAGCCAAATACATCGCTTACATTGGAACGCATCGCAAATGCGGCAAATCGGCGCATGGTCCAATTTGTAAAGTTGAGGATTTTTAATGTCAAGACCGTTATCAATATCTCCGACGCTTTGTTCTCCATCAAGATAAAAAGCAGGACAAATATAGAACTTCCCATCGGGCGCTAGAGTAATTGACTCATACCCAGCATTGCAATTGTTCATTTCATTAAGCATCAGCCGGTCGGTGAGTAAATTAAACTGTACTTGATGGCCTCGTTTATACTCGCCAACAATCGTCGGAATCAAGCCTTCTAGGAATCCTTGATATTTCCCAATCATATAATCGGAAAAGTTTTCGACATCGGTCACAACGACGTTTACCCTATCGGCACTGACAAGCAATGATTTTAGCGTCTCGCTCTCGTCCAAAAGATTCTTAAAAGCAGTTCGCACCACATAGGAGCGACCTTCGGAACATTTTAGCGCGGTCACTTCAGCCCAATCGTTGACCACTACGACATCAGCATCTGAAAGAGCAATGTCGGTATGGTCGATTGTGTCAATTAGCGTGACAATCTCCGCAGATATTTTTGTTTTTGAATGGACAAATTGCACGGAGAGATTTTCTTTCATTGCCCAGAATATCGCTTTCTTCAACATATCGGGCGCGATGGATGCACCTGGCTCCATTTTGGGAACGTAATGACAATACGACACTGAATTGTCATCGAGAAGTACTATAAGATATTTCAGCATAACTCCTCCTTATTTTCTTGCTCAAGTTTGCGGTACAACTTATTCCAATAGTAATTATTTGCACGGACGCGTGCTTTATGCATCTTACATATTGCCGTCGACCGCTGATAAATGGTATCTGTATCGGCCGCATCATAATTCTCACCTTGACACCAAGCGCATCCACTAGCGACCTCGCAATCAATACATTTCTGCGGCGATTGCGTAGTTCGGTCAAGTGTTAGGAACGGACGAAGCAAGTTCATGTCAATACCAGATTTGATATCTCCTATTGTTATTGCTTCTTTTGTGCGTAATGAGAATTGAGTAAATCTATTGCATGGGTAAAAATTACCGGTGGCATCAACAGCCAACATTTTACCCGCGCCACACCAGTTCCTATTATCTTCTATTTCATTCAATGGACGACCAATCTGGTCATTGAAGAATGAACAAGCATAATCCTTATAATATCCAGCATCAATGATAGCATCGGCCAACTCCAGGAGCTGATTCTCAAATTTAGCATCATCTCCTTCCATCCAAACATTCTCAAATACGACATTGATGTTTACCTCATGTATGCCCATAGAATAAAGATGCAGTACACTATCTTTGATAAAAGGAATATCAGCAGAACTAATGGTAACCTTTGTCCCTCCTTTAGGGAATTGCTCTAACCATAGTGGAATATTTCGAACGACATCATCATAACTTCCTCGTTCCTTACCATCATCTGTAAGCCATATTCGGTTTAAATCATGCTTTTCCTTTGTGCCATCAATAGTTATTGCTATGGAAATGTGCTCTTTATTCTTATTAATAAGATTCTGAACTTTAGGAGTATGGTAGTTTATGCCATTAGTCGTAAATGAAAAACGATATGAATTGAACCAGTGATGGTTCAGTCTATAAAGTTCGAACTTAATATAGTCACAGAGCTTATCAATCAAATCTATTTCCAGTAATGGCTCTCCTCCAATGAAATCCCAAATAACAGATTCTTCAGGAAAATCTTTTTCATGGCTTAAGATGTAGTCAACAGCTGCCTTAGCCGTTTCCCATGTCATTCTACCTTGATTATTCTTCCCTACAAGGTAACAATATTTACAAGCCAACTGGCAATCTTTTGTGACAATGAACGTAATATTCTTTGCCACTCCAGATCGCCAAGCATCGTTGATTCTTTTTAGTACATTGTCACTCATCAGTCCCGATTAGTATACATTTCCACTGCGACATCCACCTCTACACGTTGTTGAACAACTGTAAGAGCAGGATCCGCTACATCCGCGACAACCCTGGCATGAGCCTGAGCATGTATTTTGGCAACTATAGGAGCAAGCTCCACCGCAAGATCCGCTACAACCGCCGCTGCAACCCCAATCACAGCGTGATGAATCGGATTGCGAGGCAAGTGAGTTCAAAGGAGTGGCTGATATGATTGCCGCGCCTAAAATGGGTAAGGCTGCTTTTGCAACACTTTTGAAGAATTGTCGACGAGTCTGTAACTCTTCCTTTTTTGTTTTTTCGCTCATTGCGTTAATCAATGCCCTATAGATGCCTCAGAGTCAGGCGTGTTTATTTAATAAAAAAAGCGTAGGAATCTGTATCTGTTACCGTCCTACGCTCAGAGGCTTCTCGCATTGCCTTACCTATGTCGGACGGCAACGCAGAAGCCCACGCTTGTATATGCAATCAATGCATCCGGCTATATTTCTCCCGAAATATTATGCCGAATACAAGATAATTACATACCACGGGCATCTACCGTTGCTCAATCCTTGACATAGGTGAAAATTTTGCGAGAATTTCTGAACGTCAAGAATCAGCGCGGATAAACGCTTTCTTATGTATTTTCATTACATCCCACTCCGCTTAACCCCAGACCGGGGCTTCTGCGAGGCAGTCTGCAATTACAAAAATAGTAATAAATCTTATATTAGGAATCTTTTCACATGAAAATTTCACTGTTTCGTCAAAACAGGACGTTACTGTAAATAATACAGCTATTCGCCCGAAGGAGTTTCCAAAAACTCTTTCGGGCGAAAACAGTTCTCGCAATTTTATTTTACCGGCTCGAACTGGTCTTTGCCGACACCACATTCCGGACATACCCAATCATCGGGCAGATCGTCGAACGACGTTCCGGGTTTTATTCCGTTATCGGGATCGCCTACTGCCGGATCATATACCCAGTCGCAGACCACACATACATATTTCTTGTCCATAATTATTTATTTTATTAGTTATTGATAAGTCGGGATATGTCCTCATTCACCGCCGAAATCGTGCCGATATTGAATTTTTCTTGCAGCACTTTCAAGATGTCGGGAGTAAAGAATGCCGGGAGTGTCGGTCCGGTATGGATATTCCGGATACCGAGCGACAGAAGCGCGAGCAATACGATCACCGCCTTCTGCTCATACCACGCGATGTTATATACAATCGGCAAGTCATTGACGCTTTCTACTTTCAACGCATCTTTCAACGCAAGTGCTATGCGCACGAGCGAATACGAGTCGTTACATTGTCCGGCATCAAGAACACGGGGAACGCCTTCGATATTGCCGAGAGGCAATTTATTGTAGCGGTATTTGGCACATCCGGCGGTCAGGATAACACAATCGTCCGGAAGCGCTTCGGCAAACTCGGTGTAGTAGTTGCGCGAAGGGAAGCATCCGTCGCATCCTGCCATCACCACAAACTTACGTATTTTGCCCCTATTGATAAGGTCTATAACTTTCGGTGCCAGTTCGATAACCTGATGATGAGCGAACCCTCCGACAATCTCGCCATGTTCTATCTCCGTGGGAGGCTGGCACTTCCGAGCCTGTTCGATCATTGCAGAAAAATCTTTTTTACCGTCGCGTCCGGTCTCAATGCGATGTGTTCCGGGCATCCCTACCACACCGGTCGTATATACGCGATCGAGATATGTGCATCCGCTATGCGGGGGTACGATGCAATTGGATGTAAACAGAAATACGCCGTTGAATTTTTCGAACTCATCGGTCTGGCGCCACCACGCGTTACCGTAATTACCGGCAAAATGAGGATATTTCTTGAACGCCGGATAGTATTGACCGGGAAGCATCTCGGAGTGGGTATATACATCGATGCCTTTTCCGGCGGTCTGTTCAAGGAGTTCTTCAAGATCTTTCAAATCGTGACCGCTGATGAGAATACCGGGACGGTTACGGACACCGATATCCACTTTGGTAATTTCGGGATTACCATACGTTTCGGTATTCGCCCTGTCGAGCAGAGCCATGACATTCACACCTCCGTCTCCGACTTTCATTACAAGAGGAAGAAGTTCCCCGATACCTATATCGGTACGGGCTGTTTCCGCCATCGCATTCTCTATTACGGCATACACTTCATCATCCTCATATCCGAGGTTAGCGGCGTGACGGGCATAGGCTGCCATACCTTTGCAACCATATATCGCAAGTTGTTTAAGTCCGCGGATGTCTTCATTCTTCTCTGCGAGAACTCCCGTCACTGCCTTGTATTTCTCCGCCTCATCGGGTGTGGCGAAAAATTCGACATGGGGTAATCCGGGAAGATCGACCCTTTGCTCTTTTGCTTTTCCGAGCAGATATTTTTCGACATCAAACGCCCGGCGGATATAATCGTCAATCGAGTCATTGTCGAAATTCGCATTGGTAATAGTGGTAAACAGTGAATCCACCACCGCATGGCTTGCCTCGGTCGATGCTTGCCCTTTCGCCCGTAGTGCTCGGTTTATCGCAGAGATACCACTCACGGCATAGAGCAACAGATCCATTTTCGTCGAAGTTCCGGCATGTTTCCCACATACGCCTTTTTGCTCACAGCCCTTGCCCCGTACCGTCTCTTGACACTGGTAGCAAAACATATTCGGTTGATTTTCCATATTCGGTTCAGGCTTTAATTTTGACAAGCATCATTTTTGAATCGGACTTGGCTACCACACTATGAGAAACGTCCTGCCCCATCAGCAAGAATTCACCTGCCTTCATCGTATGGAGCTTATCGATCATCGTAAACTCTATTTCGCCCTCCATAACATATACCATCACCTCGGCTGGTGCCAAGTGTTTGGCAAGACTTTGACCTGCCTTGAACGCAACAAGCGAAACTCCGCCGTGGGAGTTTTCAAATACGTGCTTGAATTGGACTTTGTCACTGCCGCTGCTTATCTGTTCGGATAGCCTATGGACTTCTCCGAACTTGTATTCCGTATTCAGCATCTCAATTTGATTTTTGTGGTTGAGATAACACTATTGTTACCTCTTTAATAACACTCCGTTTTGTGCGATTGTTCAAGTTATCGCCGAACCGATGGAATACAGATGGCAGCAGACAAAAGTCTATAAAAAAGGGATGAGCCGTCCCGGTCGGTAATATGACCGGGACGGCTCATCCCTTCTCAATACGCTTTATACAAAGCCATATTTCGGCAAGTTAGAATCGGCCTCCCATACCTCCTCCACCGGTAGTACGGGCAGTAACGCTACTACTGCTTGTCCCGTTTAAAAGCGTATAGCTGCCGCCCGACTGAATATCGGGACAGGAAACCAGAATCGAGCCGGAATTTCCGCCACCCGGGAAGCCTGACGAAGAAGCCGTATAATTTTCCGGAACGACAAAACTTGCCAATACCTCATTGCCATTTTTTATTGCAATAGTCCTTCCTGCGGAGACCGAACCCGATCCGATAATATAGGCTTGTGTCGATTGCGAGGAAGATGGCGTAGAATTACTTCCACCCACAGCCAGAATATTGCCACCGGTAAAGAACACCGAATATCCCTCCTCTTCATTGGCATCAAGCCCACATTCCGGACTGCGTGCGCCAAATGCTCTCACCGTGCCACCCTGTATATATAAATTCCCGTTAGAATCTATTCCGTCGTTATTCGTAGCAACCACAGTAATATCGCCGCCATTAATGTATAAATGGCTACCGGAATTGAGGGCATCGTCGTTGGTGTATGCCACAATAGTACCGCTGTTGATCGTAAATTCAGATTTGCTCTCGATTCCTTCCGAACCATTGCCCGTAGTGACAACATTTATCGAACCGCCATTGATAGTGATATTACCGTCCGCTTTTATCCCTTTTGCACTTGATTTTTGGTCGCTATCCAAATTATCAGTATTACCCGTATAATTGTCGTATGTCTTACCATTGACATAAGCAAAGATACCACCGGTAGTTCCGATCGAAATATCACCGCTTGCGACGGTCAATGTACCGTCGGTATTTATCCCTTTTCCTCCACTACCAGTTGCATTTAAGACAAGGGTAATGCCGTCAATACGAATGTTACCATCGGCACTAAGACAAGAAGCTCCTTTTGTCTTCAACTTCTCGGAATCCCAAACACCGCCACCGCTCACCGATGCCGTGATCTTACCACCCGTAAGCGTCATATCGCCTTCGCACTTTATCGCTTTGGCGGCATCGGCGGTCACAGTGACATTTATTTGTCCACCGCTCATTAAGAATGCCCCGGTATCTTCTTCTTCCCTATTTTCAGAATCCTTATACGACACTTGAATACCATCGTCTCCAATTCCTTCAAGATTCAATATCCCGCTATTGAGCGAAAAGTATTGGTTGCAATTCACGCCATCTTTTACGGATGCACGCACATTAATTGTGCAGTTTTTCATCGTTACATACTCCTTTGCATAAATTGCATGGCTCTTTGCACCAGAGATATTGAGAATGCCTTTACCAACAAACTCAATGTGCCCAGTGCAAGACAGACAGCCTTTCTGCGAACCGGAGGCATCGTCGCCAAGCGTATTCTCCGTACCTTCGGCAATACTTACTTTCAACCGTTTCCCATTTTTTATTTCAATCGCCGCCCCGTCAGTGCAAACAAGATCCAGACCTTCGAGACGAAGAGTCGATTTATATGATCCGTTCGCGGTAAACGAACCATCGGAACTGTTTCCAGTCAGCAGATAGGTGATTTCACCAACGGTATCATCGACCTCATCACTTTGTACTATGTTCACCTTGCTCCCGCTGACAGTGGCATTGACATAATGTGCAATGTTCCCGGCTATCACTACATCCGCCTCAACGTCATTGTAAGTAACCACCACCGTATTATCATCGAGAACTCTGGTATCCACCCACACGTTTTTCATTTCTTCTTGCGTAAAGATACGCCCCATAATGACTATATTGCCATCGGCGGTCACTTCTGCCTCATTCATTTCAACAGCAGGGAAAGAATAAGTCACTCTGTCGTTGCAAACATTCAGTGTCTGGGCTTCGGCACATACCGCCCCAATAACGAAGGCGATTACCGTCAATAAATATTTTTTCATTTTACTACCAATTTAAAAGTTCTTTTAGGTGTGACACACACATAAATTCCGGATTTGAGAGAGCTCTGCGCATCTGTTACCGATGCAAAATGCCCTACCCGAATTCCTTGAAGGGTATATATATCCGCTTCATCCCCGTCAGTAACAGTGATAGCCGTCAGCGACGACAAGTCGGACACAAAATAAAATTTAGAAAGCTCCGAGACCGGAAGTGACAAATTTTGTCCCTCACGATTACTAACAGTCAATACTCCCTCCTGGATATTCATTGTCAATCCGTCTACATCGATTGTATAATGAATACCCGATATCGTTTCGAATTTCATTGTCGAAAAATCAAAAGCCCCAACATGGAATACCGATGCCATGACCGACAATGCAAACAACAGCCTTTTCATCATTTCTTCTTTTTAGTGAATCAATCGTTTTATTACACACAAACTCAGCCCATAAAATTATCGCAACCCTAAGAATATATTCAAGACAATCTTCAATAGCCAATTTCCGATAGATATAAAGAAAGCGACATAAAGGAAAAAGAAAAAATAAATTCTGTGAGAAATCCTTTTTTTTCAGTGAAAAAGGGTTTATTCCAAAAAGACGATTGTCTTAAATAGGGACTTTTGCCGAGCAAATCGCTCCTTTCGCCGAATTTATTTTCATAAGTACAATGGAAAACATATGTTTGTGTTTATTGAGAAAAATTACATGAACATCTTAGACACAAACAAACGCAGACTGATATATATAGGACTTTGGTTACCTGTGATAATAGCACCTATTGCCTATATGTTCCTTGCCTATTTAGGAGAAGGCGCATTTCACAGAAACGGACTTTGGCATTTCGCCAAATTTATTTTTCCGTTCGGGATTCTATTCTTCATACACCATTTTCTGTTGGTCAATAAACTTTTCATGCGAGACCGTTTGAAAGCTTATTTCATCGCTGTGGTCTGCTTACTTGGGGCATTTGTGATTATAAACAATCTGAATATAATCCAAGACTTCCATTACGACAGAGGGAAGTTCGGAAACCGGGAGATGCACAACAGCCCGCCGAAAGAAATTCGGCACGGACCACCCCCACCCCAAATGCTGCATAAGAAACATATCCATGGTCCTGCACCATTAGCTATGGACTTTTGTATTGCCCTGCTGTTGGTAGGTGCAAATCTCTCTGTCGCCCTATTCTTAAAATACATCAAAGAAAAAGAGCGCAATGCCAATATGGAAAAAGCCCGGCTGCAACAAGAACTGAAATACCTAAAAGCGCAACTCAATCCTCATTTTTTCATGAATATGCTCAACAATATTCACGGCATGGTAGAGATCGACCCGCCAGCCGCACAAGAAACAATTATGGATTTATCGCACCTAATGCGATATGTGCTTTATGAAGGTGCCAAGGAATATATTCCACTTAGTACGGAAACCGACTTCATCACCACTTACATAACGTTGATGCGCAAGCGTTATTCCACGAAAAAAATCAGTATCGACCTGCGGCTACCGCCGCCACAACAAACAGAAAAGATACTATTACCGCCATTATTGTTTATCGTCATTATAGAGAACGCATTCAAACATGGAGTCAGTTATCTCCAACATTCGTCGTTTTTCATTTCTATGGATATAGACAGCCGGAATATCCGGTTCTTTTGTCGCAATAGCCGATTCGTCCGTCCGGATAACAAAAAATACAGCGGTATAGGATTGAAAAATCTGCGCAAGCGGTTGGACTTGCTATACGGTCAGAACTATTCACTGGAAATAGACGAGAGCAATGAAACTATATATATCGCAACATTGACAATTCCTTATAAAAATGAAACAGATACGATGTATAGTCATAGATGACGAACCTATGGCTCTTGAAAAATTGAAAACATATATCGGGAAAGTATCTTTCTTGAAATTGACGGCACTTTGCGAAAGTCCATTCGAGGCTATGCCGTTCTTGGCGAGGCAGGAGGTGGATGCCATGTTCATCGACATCAATATGCCCGATCTGAACGGCATGGATTTCATCTCTTCATTACCTAAGGTTCCGATGGTCGTTTTTACCACGGCATACTCCGAATATGCTGTGGAGAGCTATCGGTTTGCCGCAGTCGATTATCTGCTTAAACCGTTCGATTTCGCCACATTCCAACGGGCGGCAAACCGACTATGCAAGCAGTTCGTTTCTACCGAAAATATTACAGTCCAAGACAATGACTCAATCTACGTGAAAGTCGATTACCGATATGTCAATATAAAGATTGCTGATATCATCTACATAAAGGGAATGAACGAATACGTACAGATATTCATTACCGGCAATAAACCGCTACTTGCTTATATCACGATGAAGCAGTTGAAAGAAAGACTCCCCTCCTGTTTCCTGCAAGTTCACCGTTCATACATCGTCAATATGCACCAAGTCAGAGAAGTCGAACGGCTCCGAATTGTCATAGATGATGAAACGAGAATCCCAGTCAGCGAAAATTATAAAAAGGAGTTCATGGAGTATATGAACTTGCATTTGATAAATAAAAAGCCGACCGAAGATAATTCATAAATATCTAAAACAAGGTATAATGTACGCACCTGTTTTCATCCGGAAATTCGGCCTTACGTGCGCTTTTACAGATAAAACAGTCCGCCCTTGCCACATTCAACTACGGCAAGGGCGGAACAATAAAACATAGCTTCCGAAATATCCGGTTTCAAAATTTTTTCATTGTCTACGATTTATGCCCGAGCATCAGAATCGTACGATCTTTTCGGAAGTACCGTCGGAATAGCGACAGATGTAAATGCCTTGTGTCGCTTGCGGAACTAACCGACCTTGCAAGTCGTATATACCGACTACCGTCCGTCGGGTTTTATCGGCGTCCAGTGCCTCCACGCGGCTCGGTCCTACGTCTTCTTTGTCTTTGAGCCCTATCATCCGGTCGAGACGATCAAAACGTTTGCGGATATAGTTTTTTACGTTCTGTACCTCGGCTTGGTAAGAGCCCCAGATTACAGGGTTTTGATGTACATATTCGTTCATGATTCGCCACCGGCGGAAATTAAGGGACTGTGAGGCTTGCAGTTCTTCGGCGTACGTGTCGATGAGCTGTTCGAAATATTCGGCATTGAAGTTCCCGTAATGGCGCATCTGGCTCCAAATGGTGCTTAACTCGTCGGCTGCTTTTTTATCGGTTTTTATAATCCGCGTTACCAACGAACGCATCGACTCGGAAGCTACCGATCCTCTTTCGTAAATATATGTATCGAGATTATCGACAGGATAGGTGCGGTTGTCGTTGTCGAAACCTAAATCTATGTCCCAGACAGGACCTACATGAAAGCGGGGGTCGTTGCGTTCTTTCCACAGATAGGTGCTCCAAAACGAATCGGTATTGCCGTCGAGCTCGCAAACGATGAAGTAACGCAGGAAACTTTGAAGATCGAGATATTGACGATACCCGCTGTTCTCGTCGGCAAAGTCGGAAGCAAATACAGCAGCTTCGAACCGGTTGAAATAGTCGCGGATGTAATCGGTCTGTGCCGAAACGATTTCATCGTCTTTGGGCGACTTGATAGTAACGGGTATCCCCCGATTAGACCGGAACCACGATATTTCCCGATCGGCATAGGCATCGACCTCGATCAGATAACCTCCGGTCAAAGCGTCACCTTCGACATCGGTTACCGCCATTTCCGTCACTTCTACTCTCCCCGGATTTACTTCGATCTGGTCGCACAGCTGGTAACACCCCATGTATTGCCCGTTGAAGACCATATCCACAAAACGGCAGTAAGGCGTGTAAGCCAATCCTATTTCCCGGCTTATATCGAATGCGACTTTGTTGCGCATCAGGGTCTTGTCGCCGTAGTTGTTGATCAGCGTCCATTTCTTGGCTTTTGCCGGAGCATCGGCAAGTATCTGTTTTTTCTTGTCGAACTTAATCTGATAGGGTTTCTTCGGAAAATCCCACGATGCGTTGCCCCGTCCCTTTATCTGCGCGATCGTATCGTCCAGGATAGTAGCTCCATTGTCGGATATGACAGCTACATAGGAGCCGCTGTGTTTGTCTTCTTTCGACATGACTTCCGCCATACCGGGTGTATTGAGTACGACTGTCGGGAGATTGGTGAACTGGTACAGATGCGAATCGTCGCCCTCGCCTTCTTCACCGTAGAATTCTATCTCGGCAAAATATCCGCGACTGTCGGGGGCTGCCATCACCCGCACGTAACTGAATCCGCGACTAACCTCGACATCGTAATAGGTCATCGTATTTTGTGCCGGAGTTTGCGTTATCATGGCTATCGGAAGTGCATCGGAGAAGTCTGCCCGACTGGCTCCCTGCACCAGAGCAAAAGTCATATCGTCCGCCCTGCCCTGCGACGGACGGATACCGACTTTCGTGATGATATGTTTTTTGCCGAGATCGAGTCCTGCCCAATAGCGGCGATAGCCCGAATCGGACGATCCGACAAGCGCCGTATTCGTATTCCCGTCAAAGGCATTGGCGGCACCGTCTGTTCCTACTACGCTTCCGGATAATTTCATTTCGGCAGCACTTACACCCAAAGTCAGCATCGAAGCTGCCAAAACGGTTAAAAGATGTGGTGAGTTCATTTGAAATAACAAGTGAATAAGGTTAATGTAAATAGATAAAACGATCCAACGCTTTTTAGCTCCGTTGCGATCGTGATTTGTTGCATACAAATTTAAACATTTTTTGTAGACGCTACATTAAGCTATTGTGCGATTTTGTGCCAAAATAGTAAAGGAATCGGACATACAACGATATGTGTATGCCCGATTCCGTTTTCTTTCATCGGTTATCATCCGAAATTCCGGTTATTCCCACTCGATAGTCGATGGCGGTTTGGAACTGATGTCATACACTACGCGGTTCACCCCCCGCACCTTGTTGATGATCTCGTTGGATATTTTTCCGAGGAACTCATACGGAAGATGTGCCCAGTCGGCAGTCATACCGTCGGTAGAGAGTACCGCACGCAGAGCTACCGCGCTTTCGTAGGTGCGTTCGTCGCCCATCACGCCTACCGATTGTATCGGCAGCAGGACTACACCAGCCTGCCATACTTTATCGTAAAGGTCGTGGTCGCGTAAGCCTTGTATGAAGATATTGTCGGCATTCTGCAAAATCTGCACTTTTTCGGGTGTGATCTCACCCAAAATGCGCACAGCCAGACCGGGACCGGGGAACGGATGACGTCCGATGAGCTGCTCACCGATGCCCAATGCACGTCCTACCCGACGCACTTCGTCTTTAAACAACAGGCGCAACGGTTCTACAATTTTCAGATTCATTTTTTCGGGAAGCCCGCCGACGTTGTGGTGCGACTTGATAGTCATTCCCGTAATCGAAAGCGATTCGATCACATCGGGATAGATCGTACCCTGCGCCAACCATTTGATGCCGGAAAGTTTATGGGCTTCGGCATCGAATATGTCGATAAAGCCTTTACCGATGATTTTCCGTTTTTTCTCAGGATCGGTCACGCCTTTAAGCGCATTATAGAAATACTCCTTCGCATCTACTCCGATCACATTCAAGCCCATGCCTTTATAGCTTTCGAGCACCGATTCGAATTCGTTTTTACGAAGCAGTCCGTTATCGACGAAGATACAGGTCAGCCGTTTCCCGATCGCCTTGTTGAGCAACACTGCCGCCACCGTGGAATCCACCCCGCCGGAAAGCGCCAGCACCACTTGGTCGTCGCCGAGTTTCTGTTGCAGGTCGGCAACGGTATGTTCGATAAACGATGCGGGAGTCCAGTCCATACTGCAACCGCATATATCGCGTACAAAATTAGTCAGCAGAATTACACCGTCCTCGCTGTGATATACTTCGGGGTGGAACTGCACGCCCCACGTTTTTTCACCGTCGATACGGAATCCGGCACGCTTCACTTCTTTCGTGCTGGCTACCAAAACAAAATTGTCGGGAATATCGGTAATGGTATCTCCGTGCGACATCCACACGGTCGATCCTTCACGCACGCCTTTAAAGAGCAAATCGGAGTCGTCATGCCAAGCCAGATGTGCCCTGCCGTATTCTCGCGAATCCGCCGATTCGACACGCCCGCCAGCCGAATGCGCCAGATATTGCGCACCATAGCATACCCCCAATACGGGATAGACTTTACGGATGTTCGATAAATCGATTTGCAAGGCTTTCGGATCGTTTACCGAATAAGGACTACCTGAAAGGATAACGCCTTTGATGCCCTCTTCCCCATGCGGGAATTTGTTGTACGGCAAGATTTCGCAATAGGTATTCAATTCGCGTAACCGACGAGCAATCAGCTGCGTGTATTGAGACCCGAAGTCGAGAATAATAATTTTTTCCTGCATATTTTTCGGTTTGGTTATATGGTATTGCAAATGTAGGACTTAATTTCGAGAAATCCATCACGGTGTTTTCTTTTTCTATTCTTATTTATTCACATCGTACCGGCGACACTTTTCCCCCTCCTATTATCGGACAAAACCGTAATATTGGTATTTACTCCCGTAATTCTTATAAAATGCAATCGGACGGAGCGTTTTAATTTTGCATTGTCGAAATAGAAAAGCTTTTATTATGAATATGAATAAGGGGATCAGCCGCAGAGAGGCTCTGAAACGTATAGGTATGGTCATTGCCGGAGCCACAGTTTCTTCTACCGGATTATCGACCCTGTCGGCTTGCAGCGACCCGTCGGAGAAACGGCGGATTATCCTGTACTTTACCGCTACGGGCAATTGCCTGTATGCAGCCCGACAAATCGCCCGACCGGACGACCAGTTGCTGAGCATTCCGCAAATGGTAAAAGAGGGTCGGTACGATTTCGAAGCGGACGAGATCGGTATCGTATATCCGGTATTCGGACACATGCCACCCAATACGGTAAGAGAGTTCATCCGGAAAGCCCGGCTGAAAGCCGATTATAAATTCGCCATTCTTACTTACGGCGCACGGAAGTGCAACTCGGTGGAAATATGGGACAGCCTATCGCAAGATGCCGGCAACCGGTTCGACTATATCGCCACCCTGATCATGGTGGATAACTGGCTGCCGGCTTTCGATATGAACGAACAGGTGAAAATGGAGAAACACATTCCCGAAAACCTGCAACGGATCGCCGACGACATTGCGCACCGGAGGCTATGGATCGAACCGGTAAGCGAGGAAGAACGCCAGATGCATGCCGGATTCATGGCATTCTCGGGTTTAGACCCGAAGGTCGGATTTCTGAAACGGAGTGAGAAATATTTCGATATAACGGACACTTGTATCGGATGCGGTGTCTGTGCCGATGTTTGTCCGCGAGGGAATTATGTGTTCGAATCGACCGGCATTTCTACCCGTGGCGATTGCGACCTGTGCCTCGCCTGCATACACAACTGCCCGCAAAAGGCTATCCGTTTCAAGACAGTCGAAGATGACCCGTTGCTCGCACAGGGCGAGCGAAACCCGAATGCCCGTTATCGCAACGAACATATCTCGCTCATGGATATAAAACGAGCCAACAAACAAACCCTGTCGATCAGAACCGAAAGGAAATAAAACCGGTAACGTCCCGACAGGCTGTTCTTTCACTAAAACCGATCATATACAGACATGAAACCGAAAATAATCTGCCATATCATGAGCTCCGTCGATGGACGGTTGCTTAACGGTCGCTGGACCGCACCTTTCGGTGAATCGACCGAAGCCGATCTGCGCAAAGTCTACGCCGCAATCGGCAAATCTTTACAGACCGATGCCTGGATGTTCGGACGCAACACGGTACAGGAAGGTTTCCTTCCCTACAAGTTTACCGGTAGGAAAAAAGAATACAACCTGCCGAGAACCAGCTACGTCGCACCCCGGGAATCCGAACGCATCCTGATCTTGTCCGATCCGGAAGGAATGATTTACTATCACACCTCCACCGTACGCGGCGACAACATCGTTACGATTCTGGGAAAAGGAGTAACGGACGAATACCTGCAACATCTCCAAGAAGCGGGTATATCCTACGTATTCGGCGGTGAAGACGGATACGATCTGAAAGCAGCCATGCACATGCTGAGTACGGATTTCGGAATCCGCTGTATCTCTCTGCAAGGAGGCGGTATCCTGAACGGAGCCATGCTCGAAGCCCGTTTGGTAGATGAATTGAGCCTTGTGATTTACCCCGGTATCGACGGACTTTCCGGAATTCCGTCGATCTTCGAATACAACGGCTGCAACACCCGGTTCCCAGCCAAAGGACAACGACTGCAACTGCTTTCGGTCGAAGTATGGGATCATAATGCGGTGTGGCTCCGGTATCAAATCCATAAAAACAAGAAATAGATATATCCCAAAATACAAAACAATGAAAACTATTCAGAAACTATTTTTCTTCCTCGCCATAAGTTCTATTCCTGCGGCATTCTGCGCATGCTCGGAAGATGAACCCGATAGCGGGAAAAAAGAAGAACCCACACCCGAAAGTCCGGCATTGTCATACGAAGCGGTAGACCTCGGGCTAAGCGTAAAATGGGCGGCATGGAACATCGGTGCCGATTCGCCCGAAGGATTAGGCGGGTTATACGGCTGGGCTGACAGCACCGGCATAAATCATTCGACCGTATTCGACGAATACCCGTCGGCTACACCGCCCGCCCATATCTGTGGTACGGAATACGATATTGCCACCCGTTCTTGGGGAAAGGGGTGGCGTATGCCGACACAAGCCGAAATGGAAGAACTTGTAGACCTATGTAGTTGGGTATGGACCGAAATGAACGGTGTAGCGGGCAAACAGGTAACCGGACCGAACGGGAACAGTATATTCCTGCCGGCTGCCGCATCACGTACCGGGGAAAATATATCCAATCAGGTAGGACAAAGAGGCTGCTATTGGAGCGGAAGTTTATGGGCAGACGACGACAAATTCGCCGCATACCTTTACTTCTACGAAAAGAACCAGTATGGCAACCGAAGCCAACGACGGTATATCGGTCACTCCGTACGGGCGGTATATACCGAACAGGACGCCGAATAACCGGAAATACCGTTCCACCCGACGACAGACACTTCATCTCACTTCATGTAGCCCGCCGCATCCCAATACCCGGACCGGAGAAATCCGGACGGTTGAGATGCGGCGTTTTTTAGCTCGCCTATCGCAAAAATTTTCCTTATCGCCCCTTTAAAAACGATAAATTCGTATTTTTGCATTTATCAATCGTAATGAATCCGTACACATGAACGAACCGAAACCGATTATCATTGCCGACACACTCGACGGATTGGGGACAGACCGATATAAAGATTATCTGATTCATGCGCTCTGCCTTGCCGGATCATGCAGCTTCCGCTTCAACGGACAGGCTTTCGAATTTAAAGAGAACGACTTAATGATTGTCCGCAAAGGGAAACTAATGGAACAGATACATCCGTCGGAGGGGTTTCAAGTGAAAGTAATTTATGTCACGAGCAACTTCATAGAACTGAGCACACCGCAAAGCAATTACGGTATGAAAGGGCAAATGGCGTTGTTTCTGAACCCGATCATGCATCTGTCGGAGGAACAACGGTTTGTCTGCGAAAGCGATTTCCAACGGATAGAATACCGGCTGGCACGTACGGGACATCATTTTTACCAAGAGATGCTACAAAACGCCGTACAAGCAGCCATACTCGACTTTTTCGATTTCCATTCGCACCTTTACGGCGAAGACAACATATCCTCGCAAAAAGCGTCGATCATGAGCCGCTTCCTATCCATGCTGGAAGACGGGACGTTCCGCGAACATCGGGAGGTTTCTTACTACGCCGACCGTTTGTGTGTCACCCCGAAATACTTGTCGGAAGTTTCGAAAAAGGTAAGCGGATATGCCGCCAACTATTGGATAAACCGTTATACGGCTCTCGATATATCGCGATTACTCCGCGACAAATCGCTGACGTTCGTCCAAATCTCCGATATGTTCGGATTCTCATCACCGGCATATTTCAGCCGCTACGTACAACACAATTTAGGCATGAATCCGACCAACTACCGGGAATGATGCCTACCTGCACAAGTTATTTGATTTCGTTTTGCAACGATATGCCCTCGACGGGATTCAGTGCCCGCAGTTCCCGAAACAGCGAGGGATAATCGGTATTGATCCGCGAAAGGATAATGAAATTGGCGACGGTCGTACCGGCTTGATAATCGTAATCGAGCAAAATGTGATACAACGTGACGTGATAACGTTTCAGCACGACTTTATACGGTTCGAAATCCTCGACAATCTGCGGGAAACGGATACGGAGGATTTTTCCGTCGCGCTCGACCGTGAAACGATGTTCGTAGCGATCCAGACTTACCAAGATAAAGAAGATCAACAATGTGGCGACCAACGATACACCATACAATCCCACGCCTACTGCCAATCCCAATGCGGCAACCATCCAGATACCGGCGGCTGTCGTCAATCCGCGGATCGACCCTTTGGTCTGGATTATCGCACCCGCGCCTAAAAAGCCGACACCGGTAATCACCTGTGCGGCAATACGTCCGGGATCACCGTTTTTCAAATCGAAATATGCCTGCGGAATGTAGATAGATACAATCATCGCCAAAGTGGCACCCATCGAAATCAAGGCGAATGTACGAGAACCTGCAATCTGTCCCCTGCGTTTCCGCTCGAAACCGACAATGCCGCCCAACAGCAGACTCAATGCCAAACGAAAAGAGGCGTTCGGCAAAGTAATTTCAGTCCGGGTGATCTCGTTCCAAAATGCGTCAATCAGATCCATCATCGCTATTTTATTTTAAACGTTCAGCTTTCAACAGACAGCGCGCCCCGGCATACTCCATTCAAGTTTCACTCGATAGCTTCTGCTCCCGGCTTGCTGTCGATCTTATATTATTTTTCTGCTTGTCCTAAATATCGCCCGGTTCATCAGGGCAACCGGAAGCTATCATTTCACGAAGGTTCTTTTTTACATCGGAGAGATTGCTATCGGTCAGTACCGGAATCAAGGCTCGTACATCCTCAATACTTTTATTCCACCATTCCAGTCTCAGCAATATGTCGATAAGTTCCTTATCAAAACGTTTCCGGATCGGGCGTGCCGGATTACCGGCAACAATCGTATAAGGCTCTACATCGCAACCGACCACGCTGTTGAGTCCGATTATCGCACCATCTCCGATATGAACACCGGGAAGAATCGTAGCGTTCTGACCAATCCACACATCATTTCCAATTACCGTATCCCCTTTCATGGGCAGATCTTCCATCTTGGGCGCAGTATCAGTCCAACCCGTCATAATATAAAACGGATAGGTCGAAGCCGAGTTCATCTGATGATTCGCACCATTCATTATGAAAGTTACGCCCGATGCGATCTGGCAAAATTTACCAATAATCAATCTATCGCCGATAAAATCATAATGATGCAGCACATGTTTTTCAAAATCCACATCGCTGAAATATGTAAAATCACCGACTATGATATTGGGATTCGTAACCGTCGGCTTAACATAGGTCACGGTATCACACCCTGCAACAGGAAATACGGTATATGGATCGGGAGTCATAGCTCTTCATTACATTCGTTTTCGTTAATCAAATTTCCAGCGGCACCGATGTTTTCACCGGCTTCTATCCCCGTACAAATTTTATTTCCGGCACAGCGGGAATCTGTTCGGGCACTCCTGCCCTAAACATCGTCGCCCTCCATATTTCACCTGCCGAAATCCCGATTGACCCAACAGCCCGAAACGACCAAGCTCCGTTCCTGTACCACCCGATAGCGGCAATCAGAATTCGCTGGTGAAATGGAACCGGATCTTGGGGAAGTCGGTCTGCGCCATTTGCAGGACATACGCCGAGTCTGCCATAAATACATCGCGCCCTTCGCGGTCGATACTCATGAACTGGTGTTTCCGTTTCTTGAAAGCGTCGAGCGCGGCAGCATCGTCGCTTTCTATCCAACATGCTTTATAGAGGCTGAGAGGTTCCCAACGGCATTGCGCTCCATATTCGTGCAGCAGACGGTATTGAATGACTTCGAACTGCAACTGCCCTACCGTACCGATAATCTTCCGTCCGTTGAACTGGTTGATAAAGAGCTGCGCCACACCTTCGTCCATCAACTGGTCGATACCCTTGTTGAGCTGCTTGGTCTTCATCGGGTCGGTATTCTCGATGTATTTGAACATTTCGGGCGAGAAACTGGGCAATCCACGGAAATGAAGATTTTCGCCGGCTGTCAGCGTGTCACCTATCTTGAAGTTCCCCGTATCGGGCAATCCGACGATATCGCCGGGATATGCCTCATCGACCACCGATTTTTTCTGCGCCATAAATGCCGTAGGGCTCGAAAAACGCATCATCTTGTCCTGACGGACATGTTTGTAGTTGGCATTACGTTCGAACTTACCGGAGCATACTTTTACGAACGCAATACAACTGCGGTGGTTGGGATCCATATTGGCATGTATCTTGAACACGAATCCCGAGAACGCCTCTTCTTCGGGTCTGACCGTACGTTCTACCGCCTGCACCGGTTTAGGGGTCGGGGCAATCTTCACGAAGCAATCGAGCAACTCCTTCACACCAAACATATTGAGTGCTGAGCCGAAGAATACGGGAGCAACCTTACCTGCCAGATAGTCGTTCAGATCGAGTTCGGGATATACGCCCTCGATCAATTCGAGATCGGCACGTAACTTTTCGGCATCGTCGGTACCGATATAGTCTTCCAGTTCGGGGCTGTTCACATCCTTCAATTCGATACGCTCGGTAACCACTTGTTTATTGGGAGTGAACAGGTTCAGATTTTCTTCATAAATGTTGTAGACTCCTTTGAATTTCTGTCCGATATTGATCGGCCAGCTCAACGGTCGCACATTGATTTTGAGTTCGGCTTCGAGTTCGTCGAGAATGTCGAACGGGTCACGTCCCTCGCGGTCGAGCTTATTGACGAAAACGATCACCGGCGTATTGCGCATACGGCATACTTCCATCAGTTTCCGGGTCTGCATCTCGACACCTTTCGCCACATCGACCACAATGATTACACTATCGACCGCCGTAAGCGTACGGTATGTATCCTCCGCAAAATCCTGGTGACCGGGGGTATCGAGAATGTTGATCTTATAGTCGCCATAGTTGAATCCCATGACAGAGGTGGCGACAGATATACCTCTCTGTTTCTCGATCTCCATCCAGTCGGATGTAGCAGTCTTCTTGATCTTATTCGACTTTACCGCTCCGGCAATATGTATGGCTCCACCGAACAGGAGGAGTTTTTCGGTCAATGTCGTCTTACCGGCATCCGGGTGACTGATAATGGCAAATGTTCTTCGTTTGCTGATTTCTTCGGTCAGTGTACTCACAATAATCTATTTTTCTTGAAAAGGGTTTCTCTATTATTCAGGACAGCGATTCCGGTCAGATTTCGAGTTCGCCGGCTTTTTCCTGCTTGTATTTTTCAGCGAGCAAAGCGATGAACGAAGTAATCTGTTCGATCGCTTTCTTCGTCTCTTCCGTAATCTCCTTGTGTTGCAGGCGCAACAGCAATACACCGTAAAGGGCATTGAAACAGGTTTCCAGTTCGCCTGCTTTCTCGTCTCCGGCTTTCGCCCGCAACTCGACGATATAGGGCAAGGTGCGGAAAAAAGCCGCACCGTAGAAAGGTTCGCGAGGCGATTTCAAAAGGCGCAGATGTAAATCGGTAAGATCGATCAGCACATTTTTATTGAGCTGCAAATGCCCCCGTTCACTCACACCTTCGCTTTTCATCATATCTATCAACGACTCGTACCATTCGGTCATCGCTTTCTTTTCTTCATCGGTAAGGTCGTACTTATCGACGATATTTTCGCGGATCGCCGTCAAATCGAGCCGATATGCCCGAATAATGTCTTCGATCTGCCACATATAAAGCAGATACTCGGCGATATTTTCTTTTTTCTTTTGGCTCGCTATATACATCGTTTTTATTTTTTTCAACCGCTCCGACCGTGAGTTTGTTCACCCCGGTCAAAAAAGAGGGACGGCTTCATGCGCCGTTTCAAGATGCAAAGATAATGCAAATCGAGAGCAGAGACATCAAACACGTTTGAATGGCTATGCCGAGATGCCGCTTATCTTCTGCAAAGATAATGCAAATCGAGAACAGAGGCAATTAAAAATCGAGGATAATATGCGACAGGAATCCGAACGATTCTCCCCTATCCATAAGCTTCGACCGAGGGAACAGCAAAGTTCACCATATAACAGCCCGAACGAAGTCATCATGTCCAATCTGTTGCGTTATCATCGGTATTCGGGACTAAGTCGTTTACGTCAATAAACTCCGGTCGTCCTCATCCTCTGCACCTTGCATCTTAGACAATCTAACGCACCGACCGGGGGTTGCATCGAAAACTTCATTTCGACACAGCCCCCGGTCGGTTATAATGCAGTGTTTATTTTAAACTTTTGGTTTTCAATAAACGCTGTGCCTCGGCATAATCCGTTCAAGTTTCTCTTGACGGCTTCTGCGCTCGGCTTGCAGTTTATTTACAGAATCAACGCTGCGCCTCGGCATAATCCATTCAAGTTTCACTTGATGGCTTCTGCACTCGGCTTGCAGTTTATTTTAAACTGATCTTCTTTACCGTCTTTCCGACCCGTACGATCACTATCGGCTCTGCAACGGAGATACGATTGTACGATTCCGACTTCAACGTGCGAATCAACATACCGTTCGATGAGAACAGACTGATCGTTTCGCCCGGCACCGTTTCTACTACGAGATCGCCGTCTACGGAATAGATTTTTACCCATCCGTTTCCGACTTCGTCGATTCCCGTGGAAGTAGAGATCGTAGTAACTTCCGCCACATTGCTTTCCGATACGTTTCCTGCCGCATCGGCTACCGACACTTTATATCCATAGGTCGTACCGGATGAAAGCCCGGTCGCTTCGTATGCCAGTTCCTGCGTTTCGATGGCTTCGCCATACACAGTATAACTCTTCTCGCCATCCGTTTCAACTACCGTATAGAGTTGCACGGTGTAACTTGTGGCATATTCGACAGCATCCCATGCCAACCGGAATCCGGTTTCGGTCTCGTCGCCGACTGTGACTACGGGTGCCTGCAATGTCTCGGTCGTAAAATCTATCCGTTCAGAGACAGCCGACTCTCCGGCTTCATTGTATGCCGTCACCGTATAGGTATAGAGTGTAGCCTGAGAAAGCGTGTTCAACGAATATTCCAGTTCGGTGGTTTCTTCCGATACGGTTTCTTCACCGAAATAGAAAGTGACTTCGTATTTTACGGCACTTGCCACAGCTTCCCAGCGCGTGGTAAAACTGCCGGTAGTCACTTCAACGGTTTCGGGAACAGGAGCTACAAGTACAATGATTTCGGGTTGAGTCGTCACGGTTGCCATTTCGGTAGCGGCTTCCAAGCCTCCGGCTTCAACTACCGTGACACGATAACCGTATTCGGTTTCGGGCATCAACGAAGCAAGTGTGGCTGTAAGCTCTGTCGTCTCTACCGGTTCGCCCGCAGACTGCCAGTTTTCACCATCAAACGTAAAGATCTCTACCCGGTAAAGAGCGGCATCCTGAACGGCATCCCAAACCAGAGTAAACGAATGATCGTCTACCGCCGATACGGAAACCGCGGGAGCTACCAATACTTTGGTCTGGATGAATTGCTGTACGGCAGCCGATTTCAGATCGCCGGCTATTTTCGCAGAAACCTGAACGATATAATTCGCACCCTGTTCCAATCCGGTCACCGTATATTCGGTTTCCGTAAGAGCTTCTTCCACCTTGACAATATCGCCCGATTCGGACAATACTACCATTTCGTAAACAGCACCATCGATACCGGCTGATGCCCACGAGAAAGAAGCGGTCGTATAACCGACTTCGGATACGGTAAGCGGTGCGATGTTCGTCGTATAACCTACTACCGGAATCTCTACGGCTGCCAATCCGTCGGTTACCCGCAATGAAGCAGTGTGCATTCCGATCTCGTCGGAGTGATAACGCACTTCGACGGGCAGTTTCCCGTAAGCAGATTTATATTTTGTAGTTCCTACCGATACGATTTCGAAATTACCGTTGTTCGTACCTTCCACCCAAGAAGCGGAAAGTGCCTGTTCGACATTGGAATAGGGAACTTCTATCGTCTGTACCGTGACATCGGGCGTATTCATGCCTTGCGCGAACGGCTCGGGATCGGCATCTTTCGACACATGATGTGCCAACGTGATTTTCAGATTCCGCCAATATTTGTTCATCGTCGCACCGGTTTCCGTTTTGAAAATCAGTTTTACCGCCGAACGGTTCAACTCAAACGAAGCCGAACGATAGGACGTACTGCAATCGAGCGAAGCCAATTGATGCTCCGTTCCATCAGCCAATACCTCCAAAACAAACAAATTGCCGAAGCATGCCGCCGACTTTTTGTATTCGAATGTAAGTACTCCGGGTTCTCCCAACTCTACCGGTATCGCTTTCTCTTTCGTAAAGATCGTAGATCCGGAATATTCGGTCGATTCGTTCAGAATGTAAATCGTAGTGGATGCCTGTACGACAACGCCTTGCGACGTGCGGGTCACTCCTTCGGCATCGGTCACCGTCACCGTATAATTGTATGTCGTACCAGCCGTCAGTCCGCGGACTTCATATTCTGTCGCACCTCCGGCAGGAAGTGTTACCGAAATGTCGGTACCCTCTATGTTCAATGTATAGGAGACTGCTCCTGCCACTTCGTTCCAACGTGCCATGAACCCGTCGATAAACAGATCGGAGTCGGCTATCGCAGGGATTTCGGGATAACCGATCGCCGTTTTAAATGATTTGTTTTCGGAAAGAGCACCCGAAGCGACAGCATCGTTGAATGAAACGACTTTCGCACATACCGTAAAATAATAGTCGGTAAAGCCTGTCAAGCCGTCTACCGTCACCGAAGGTTGCGAAACATCCATTGTTTTCACCTTATTGCCGGCGGCATCATACACATCGACCGTATAAATCACGTTATCGACCTCGTCGTTCGATACGCGATTCCATTGGGCTGCAAATTCATACGAATCGACATGGGTAAGTTCAACACCTGTCACTTGTTCCAACGCTCCGGTAACAGCCGGCACGGAGACAGCTTCGGTCACCGACCCGTTCAATATTGCCGATACGAAAACGGTGTAAGCGGTTTCGGGTAACAGACCGTTCACACGACAAGCCGGTTCGGTAAGACCGGTCGCGGAAAACACGGTGTTGCCTTCCGGATCGGTTGCCAAAACGTTATATTCGGTTGCGCCAGCCAAAGCATTCCAAGACACCGGAAGTGTTGCGGCAGTCGCATCGCCGACTGTCAAACCTTCGACCCGTGCACGAGTATACGAACCGGAAACGGGTATTGCGGTCGTTATCGAACCATCGGAAACCGTAATGGTCCCCGTATGCTCTCCTTCATTACCTTGCGGATCGTATTTCACATCGAAACTATAAGCCTGCCGTCCGACATTTACCGTCGATTCGCCTTGCGAAAGGACCGTAAAATATTCGTTGTCGGAGGAAACCGTCAGCGGATTCTCTATCGCCGAATAGTGAATGACGAGGGTCTGTGTCTCGTCGGTAGATGCTACGGCAAACGGATTGGGCTGCGATTCCAACTCGATGTAGTGCGCCATCGCCACTTTCACATTCTTTATATACTTGCTCAGCGTACCTTTGACCGCAATTTTTACGGCAGTCGCCGCACGGTCCAGTGTATAAGTAGCCGTTTGATAAGATGTAGAGGGGCTGAACGATGCAATCTGATTGTCCGATCCGTTTATCACCTGATAAACAGTAACCGACATCGTACTGGCAGCCTGTTTTTTATGGTCGAATGTCAAAACACCTGCCTCTCCCGTATTCGGGATATCGAAAGTATAGGTTTTCGAAGTAGAGAAACCGCCCGCAGTTTTCTCTGCCGCATCGTCTACTAAATAAACGGTAGCCTCCGCTTGTTCTGCATAAAAGAGGGAAACCAATAGGAACAGAACCGTTCCTATCCAATAGTTTTTTTTCATACTCGATAAAACTTTTATTTGATGTTGTGTTTAATAATCTATCTTTTCGGAGAGGGTGCAACCTCCGTTTAATTACCGCACCTCACCGCTTATGAAAAACCAGCCGTATCTTCCCGGACTTGAACGCCCGTTTCGGACCTACCTTATTTTCCGACACAAATTTACCACTTTTTGCGATTGTATGTACCCTCTTTATTACACGAAGTTGCCAAATTCGTGCATTTTTAACAGTACGGGCTTCTGAAAATCGGTGATATTATCCGCTCAAAGAAGATTTTAAGAGTGTTAATAAATTTGGTTAAATTCCATAAAAGCAACGGATAGTGATATATTTCCGATCCGAACGGGAGATTTCGAGCTATACAACACCTTGCCCGATTCGATGCCGGACTGCATTTTCTCTAAAAGAAAACAGACGGGTATGCACAATATACATACCCGTCCGTAATTATAACGATTCGTAAAAATCGGGACTATCAAATACCCAGATCGGCTTTCAACGCTTCGATCTTGGCATCCGCCAACTGATTGGCTTTATCGTAATCGGCATACGAATTCATCGGAATGCCGCGTACTTCCATATAGAATTTGATCTTAGGTTCCGTACCGGAAGGACGAATAGATACTTTCGTACCGTCTTCGGTGAAGTATTGCAGCACGTTGGATGTTGCGGGCATGTCGAGTTTTGTCTTTTTACCGGTCAGCATATCGGTTGCTTCGAGCGATTCGTAATCTTTGATCAAGACAACTTTCGTACCGGCCAGTTCTTTCATCGGGTTAGCCCGGAAGTTTTTCATCATCTGAACGATTTCTTCCGCACCCGATTTACCTTTACGTACAACCGAGATACCTTTTTCTTTGGAATATCCGTATTTAATGTAAATGTCTTGCAACATCTGGTACATGGTCATACCCTTGTCTTTCGCCCATGCTGCAATTTCAGCCATCAACGAAATAGACGATACGGAGTCTTTATCGCGAACGAAGTCTTCGGGCAAGAAGCCGTAGCTTTCTTCACCGCCACCGATGTATTGTTCCTTACCTTCGAGTTCGCGAATGATAGCGGCGATCCATTTGAAACCGGTATAGCAATCGTACATCGTGATATTGTTGCGATCGGCAATCGTTTTGATCGTTTCGGTAGTCACGATCGTCTTCACGATAAATTCTTTTCCGGTGAGACGACCCAATTCGTTGTAACGGGTCATGAGGTAGTTCAGGAAAATCATGACGATCTGGTTACCGTTCACCAGAATCCATTCGCCCTTGTCGTTTTTAACGGCAATACCGATACGGTCGGCATCGGGGTCGGAAGCCATAACGATGTCGGCATCGACTTCTTTGGCTTTCTCGATCGCCATGTTCAACGCTGCCGGTTCTTCGGGATTGGGCGATACGACCGTGGGGAAGTCGCCGCTGACAACATCCTGTTCGGGAACGTTAATGATATTCGTAAAACCGAAGTTACGCAACGATGCGGGAATCATTTTTACTCCCGTTCCGTGAATCGGCGTATAAACGATTTTCAGATCGTGATGACGCGCAATAATTTCAGGGCTGAGCGACAACGTCTTGATGCGGTCGAGGTAAATCTTGTCGATTTTTTCGCCGATGATTTCAATCAGTTCGGGATTTCCCTTGAACTTGATGTCGGATACCGACGTAATCTTGTTTACCTCGTCGATGATGTTTTTGTCGTGCGGAGCCAATACTTGGGCACCGTCGCTCCAATAGGCTTTATAGCCGTTGTATTCTTTCGGGTTGTGCGATGCCGTGATATTGATACCAGCCATACAGCCCAGTTCGCGAATGGCGAACGAAACTTCGGGCGTAGGACGCAACGACTCGAAAAGATATGTTTTGATACCGTTTGCCGAGAAAATGTCGGCGGATATTTCAGCGAACTTGCGGCTATTGTTCCGGCAGTCGTGTCCGATTACCACTTTGATTTCGGGCTGGTCGGCAAACTCTTTTTTCAAATAGTTAGCCAATCCCTGTGTAGCAGACCCTACGGTATAGATATTCATACGATTGGTTCCGGCACCCATGATACCGCGCAAACCGCCCGTACCGAATTCAAGTACACGATAGAAACTTTCGATCAGCTCCGTCTTATCGGGATTTTCGTACATAGCCCGAACAGCAGCTTTCGTTTCTTCATCGTACCCCTCGCCCATCCAAACCTGAGCTTTGGCACATACTTCTTTCAATAATTGATCGTTTTCCATGTCTTTTGTTTGAATATAAAAAGTTTTATAAATCTAAATACGGCACACAAATTCTTTCAGTATCGGTCGAGAACACCGCGCTACCCCATCCGTTCAAGACGGCAAGCGCCTCCGTTCCTGTCTACTCATATCCCAGCCACACAAAGAAAGAGCCGAGCCGGCAACCTTTCCGAATGCACCTTTATACTTTCGTATAGCAAATATAGACATTTCCACCGAACTTCCCTTATCGGGCATTAAAAAATTTATTAATTTAATAACATACACGGGAACAGCACATCCCGGTTAAAAGGAAAGAGCCCGGTACAATACCGAACTCTTTCTCAAATCGGATAGTTTAATAACCCGTCCAACTTTTTGGGGGCACTTCAAAACTCAGGTCTCGACACAGCCCCTTTACCGTTTATGGCAGACTATTTCACCAAGAAATGTTCTCCGTTTTCACGAACGATGCTTTCGTAATATTCTTTGGAATATCCGGGGAAAAGCGGGTATTCGGGCAAACCGTAGCCGTTGTCCATGAATTTTCCATCCGCTTCGCGTTTTTCGTTACCGTCGAGGAATTTCACCATCAGATATTCACCCAATTTCTTCCATTGTGCCGTACTGGATTCCGCCGCGCCATTGCTGTATCGCGTCAGGAATGCGATTGCCTGTTCGGGCGATTGTTTGTAAAGTTTCTGTGCCAGTTCGTCGATTGCGGGTTGCGAAAGGTTGAAATCGGACTCGATCGCCTGCTGTACACGACGAATATCGCCGATCATCCGATCGTAACGGGCATACGCCATATTTGCCACCCAATTGTGAATCCAGAAAGCGGAAGTCCACGAAAAATCGTACATAGAGCCGTTCTGGGGGCTGAAACATTCCGGCACCTCGGTCGAACAACAATACATCGGCACATAGATACAGGTATTGGCATCGTCCACGCCGAACCAAAGTACACCGCCGATCGCATCGGGAAGATTGCGGCGCATCTGACCGACCAATGTAAATCCCGTCTGCTGCGTAGCGATAGCCCGTTCATTGACATAGGTTTTTCCGTCTACCTCAAATTCCATCGGGCGGAAACGGTACGGGACATGGAACGGACCGGCACCTACATCGCCGGTCATATCGAACGGAGTGCCTTCGAAGTGGTCGCGCATGGCTTCTTTCATGTCTTGCACCGATAGTTTCCGTGCCGGACGTATATACAACGGGAACGGTACTTTGCTCTCGCCATTGATATACGGAAGATAGCTGTCCATAGTTTCGTCGTAACGGCGGAAGAACCCCCATACGCGGGCTTCACAACCACGCAATGCCCCGAAATCGGCAGGTGCATAGGCATTCGCAAAACTGAAATCCTTATCTTCGCCTTCGAAGTAGCCCATCTCGCGGGCAAAAGTGATGACATCGGGCGAATAGAGACAATTTTTGTCCTTCAACGGGAACTGATGGATGCGTGCCTGATTGGCATGCCCGGCGATACAGTCGTCGGGAATACGGACAGCTACCCATACAGCACCACGACGACCCGGTCCTTTCCCGATCATTTCCATAATCCAGACTTCGTTCGGGTCGGCAATGGTAAAGCTCTCGCCGGAACTATAATAACCGTACCGATCGACCAAAGAGGTCATGACGTCAATCGCTTCGCGAGCCGTCCGGGCGCGTTGCAACCCGAGCTGCATCAACGATCCGTAGTCGATGATTCCGGTAGTGTCAGCCAGTTCAGACCGTCCGCCCCACGTGGATTCTACAATCGTTACCTGATGTTCGTTCATATTGCCCAACACGGCATAGGTATGTTCCACCTGGTCGATCTCTCCCAACGGTTTATTGGTATCCCATTCGATAATCTGTAATTTCGAACCTTTCGCCCAATCGGCTGCCGGAGTGCGCTCCAATGCTCCGTACAGCGTATGCGAGTCGGCAGAATAAGTGACCAGCACACTACCGTCGGTAGTCGCCTTGCGTCCGGCTATCAATCCGGTACATGCATCGGCAGGCAGTGACATCCAAAAGGATAATAAAATCGTTCCTGTTAAAAGTCGTAGTTTCATATTGGTTTGTTTATCGTGATTATTGTTCTTGTTCTTCTTCCTCCTGTTCGTGCCGCGACTGCTGTGCCGCCATTTTGCGGTATGCCGAAGGTGTCAGTCCGGTCATCTTTTTGAATACGGCATTGAAATGGGCATTGGAATTGAAACCGATGCTTTCGGATATGGCGGCTATCGTGTAATGCCCGTAACGGTCGAAATCGAGCAGACGTTTCCGAGCTTCACGGATACGATATTCGTTGATAAACAAGGTAAAACTCTTACCCTGCATCTCGTTTATGACCTGCGAAACATATTTGGCATTCGACTCCACCAGTTCCGCCAACCGGCTTTGAGAAAAATCGGAAGAATAGATTTCGTCCGATTCTTCCATCACTTTCAGTATGCGGCTCTGCAAATTCAATTTGTTCGCCTCGTTCAGGTTGCTGTTCTGGTATTTCTTTTCTACCGCCGCTCCTTCCTGCCTCAATTGGCGTTCGTGCTCTTCGATCTGCATAATCTCCATATTCCGAGAAAAGAGATCGAGGCTGCTTTTCTTCAAACGGCTATATTGCCGGAACGTAATGATCAGCAGAATCAATATCAGCACCAATGCTACCGAGACAACGACAAGTACCTGACGGTGCAGATGCAACCGATCGTCGGTTTTCTGTTTGTCTTCGCTGATTTCGGCTATCTGCCCGTCCTTCTTTCCCAAATCGTAATGATACTGCATATCTTTCAGATGCCCGAACGAACGGACACTGAACAACGAATCGCGCAACCGCAAATGAATATCCTTGTAACGGGCAGCCTGCGCCTTGTCGCCATATTTCTGATGGGCTATCGACAGCAGATAGGCAACATCGAACATATAATCGGAATAATCGTTGGTCCACGCGATCTCTTTTGCTTTGTCCAGATAACGGAACATGGGCGTTATCTGCCCGAGTTTTTCGTATGTTTTTGCCAGATAGATATACGATACATATAAATTACGGTCGCGATGTACTACGCTACTATTATCGACCGCTTCGACCGAACGGTTGAGATAGTCGAGTGCCGATTCCGGATTTTCCTTACTCAATTCGAGTATCGCACGGCTCAACAGCAAATAGTATTCGTAAACGGGGTTGCCCGACCAATCGAGCGCAGCCAATGCATTATAATATTCACAGAAACGGTCTTCGTCTTTCAGATTATAGCTTACGCCCAAAAGATTGTTCAATATAGAGATCTGCAAATTCTTATCGCTGCAACGCAACGATTCGTCCCAAGCCTTGCAATAATATGTCCACGCATTTTCATAGTCGCCGAATACGCTGTACACATTACCAATATTGTTATGCACACGGGGATAATATTCTTCGTAACCGATCTCTTCACAAACCGATATCGAATTCAGAAATGCGTTCAATGCTTTGTCATAATCGCTGCGATAATAAGAAATCGCCCCGCAACGGTTATAGGCATGCGCCACCCGGCGTTGCGTCTCCGGCAATTTATCCGTTTTGAAACGATCGACCAACTCTTCGTAACAAGCCCAGGCTTTATCCATTTCCCCCCGGACATAGCAACTATCCCCCCGACCGGACAATTCTTCCGCAGACAATAACACGGTCTTGTTGCCCATTGCCCGAAATTGGCTGAAACCGAGAATAGAAACACATACAAATGTAATCGAAAGAACAACAGATCGCACCATACATATTTTATATATTCTACAAATATAGCGAAAGGCGAGAGCAGAGACAAACGGGAAACGGAGTTTCACATTTTGACTATGCCGAGCCGCATCCTATATTCTACAAATATAGCGAAAGGCGAGTGCAGAGACAAACGGGAAACAGAGTTTCACATTTTGACTATGCCGAGCCGCATCCTATATTCTACAAATATAGCGTTTCTTGATCTAAAAACGTTATTCCAACCGATTTTTTGATGACAAAAAAAATATCCGGCAACGCATTGCCGGATATTTCCTCCTAAAAAATTTTCATAAATTACTTCAAGCTCTCGGCTTGCAGTTTATTTAGATAATAAATGCTGCGCCTCGGCATAATCCATTCAAGTTTCACTTGATGTCTTCTGCTCTCGGCTTGCAGTTTATTTGCATAATCAACGCTGCGCCTCGGCATAATCCATTCAAGTTTCACTTGATGTCTTCTGCTCTCGGCTTGCAGTTTATTTTACCCAAAGTTTTTTCGTCACGCTTCCGGTCGCTCCCGATACAGTCACCAAATAGTATCCCGAAGGCAATTCAAATGCGGCTTGGTCGGTTGCATATACTTTCGCTCCCGCCATATTGTAAACATCGACACGAATCGAAACTACATCGCCTGTTACCTTCACTTGGTTTCCATCGGCAAATACCTTGAAAGCGGCGTCGTTCGATACTTTGTTTACCGCACTCTCTGCGTTCGCATCAAAAATCGCCGGATACATATAACCATCCCCGTCCACATTATAACCGGCTATCAAGGTTTCATCTTCTGAAATTCCGAGCGGAATGCAAATGTTTCCTTCATATCCGAATTTGTCGAACAGATAAGTTGAGAAATCGACCAATTCCGTCGATCCTGCCGGACGTACCAACGATGAGAAATAAGCACTTCCTCCGATTATCGTTCCATTGTCGGTCACAGCCGATGCACCTCCATACCCCAAACTCTGGAAGCCTTCTTCTTTCGACCAGACAAAATATTCAGGATTATTAATATCGGTTGCAGACCAAGTACCCACCGCATATTTACCGTTCGGACTAATGCACGCCACTTCGCCATCGGCATCGTAACCATCGTCGAGCGTAGGCTCCGTCGTTCCTTCCGCAACAATACGTTCCAATTTATTCTCTGCCGGGAACCAAATGCCCGGAGTAGCCAGACCCGTTTCATACTCCATACGACCTCCGATCATCGAACCGTCGTCGGACATCGAACGGGCCATAAAACCTTGATTGAATACCTCGCCTTCGAAATAAACGAGTTCATAATCTTGCAACGATTCGGAATAAACCCATTTCACCGGAATATATTTCCGATCCGCCCGTTTTATATAGCCGCCTATCACCTTACCGTCAGCCGAAATCGTCGTCGCAGCGCCATCATAACCGCCACCCGACAACGGAACCCCTTCTATAATAGGCAATTGTTTCCACACACCATTTTGCCAATATCCCGGCACCGGTGCATAATGTTTTTGGGTAGAAGAACCATACACACCTTCGAATGTTGCAGTACCAGCCACTATCCCATCGTTCGATACATCGTAAGCCTCTATTCCGGTATAATCAGGCATCTCATCATATTCGGTATATGCCGCTCCCGTTATTTGTTCGATTTTTCCAGTAGAACGAGTCCAAATAAAAGCTGTACCTGTCAGCCACGAATAACCGACTGCAAAATCGCCATTGTCAGAACAACGGGAAAAATTACCTCCGAAAAGATAATAAGTCTCATCCGTACCGTCAAACTCAAATTCATAAAGAACCGCAGCCTGCACTGTCGATATTCCAGACACTAAAAACAGCCCCACAAGAGCCATTAAAGATTTTTTCAAGAAGTTTACATGTTTCATAAATCGTTCCTTTTTAAGTAACAAATGTAACACAAAGGTAATATTATAATCTGTTTTATAAATATAATACCCTCAAAAAAGCCGATTCATTCACGAATCCGCATATTTTCAAAAGCAAGAAAAACAAGCAGGTTAGCAACTAATAATCAATAAATTACAATTATATTCTTATTATCAAATAAATTAAATGTCAAAATATTTGCATGTTCAAAAAACATCACATATCTTTGCATCCGCAAATGAGAAACATAGGAGATGTTTCGAAAAAAACATAACGGAATGGTGCGGTAGTTCAGCTGGTTAGAATACATGCCTGTCACGCATGGGGTCGCGGGTTCGAGTCCCGTCCGCACCGCCGATTCAATACATCGATAATCAAATAGGATTGTCGGTGTTTTTTGTTTTTACCCCATCCGAAAAGCATCGACAGCCGGGACAGGCTAACCAGAAACGAGCAAATACTTGTCCCTAAGAATCGGCAAGCGTATAAGAAGAGAACGATTACAAATATTTGATTATCGGAGAAATACGAACGGCAAGCCACAGCTTCCGATATAGCAGCCTGTCTCCTTGACAGACAGTGTATTACAAAAAGATCAACCGTTTTCCGGAGATCCGCCCGGTTTCAGAACGGGGCTTTTTTCTCGACACAGATTGTCTCACCGGTAACCGGATGGAAAAACTCCAAACTTTCGGCATGCAAATAAAGACGGTCTGCCGGTATTCCATACAGACGGTCGCCGACAATCGGAGCATCCAATCCCTGCGGGTGTGCCGCATGTACGCGCAGCTGATGCGTGCGTCCCGTTTGCGGATAAAAAGCAATCCGGGTAGTTCTCTCACCACGTTCAAGCACCCGATAACGGGTGATTGCAGGTTTGCCATAACGGTCGCTTACTATCTGCCGGGGACGATCCAGCGGATCGGTGCATAGTGGCAGCGAAATGGTTCCTTCCTCCGATAACACTACACCCTGCAACAAAGCGATATATCGTTTCCGTATCGTCCGGTTCTTAAACTGCGCCTGCAAATTCTGATGCGCATTCTTGTTCTTCGCAATCACCAACAGCCCCGAAGTATCCATATCGAGCCGATGTACAACCATCGGTCCGTCCGCTTCGGGATATTTTTGCCTGACACGACGATATACCGAATCGGCATCGCCTTTTCCGGGCACAGAGAGTAATCCAGCCGGCTTGTCCACCACCAGCAACGTATCATCTTCATATACGACTTCGAGAGCAACGGGTGTTCCGACCGGAAGCGTGAGCGGATCGGGATCAACTGCCAGCCCCTGCAACATGAATCTCAAAATAGGACCGCACTTACCTTTGCACGAAGGGTAAAAGAACCCATGCCGACGAATCTCCGTCTTCGGGGAATCGCCCCACCAGAATTCCGCCATAGCCACCGGATGCAACCCCTGCTGATAAGCATATTGCAACAATTTGGGCGCAGCACATTCTCCGGCTCCCGCAGGCGGCACTTTTCCCGAATCCTCATCGAAAATCCGACACAGATTCCGTTCTTCTCCCGCTGCATTCAGCAACCGGAAGTGTTCGAACAGTTTCTGTTGCAAAGCCGCCGACCGTTGTTTCCGTTCCGTACAAAGAAGCTCGATCTCCCGTTCATAAGCCTCGATTTCATTTTTACGTCCGGAAAGCCGTTGATTCCATGCGCGTTCAGTCCGTTTATATTCCGCTTTTTGGAACTGGCTTTCCCGTATCATCTGCGCCAAGTCGATCTCATCTGCCGCTACGAGCCTGCGTCGGTCGCGTTCGGCTTTGGCAGCCGTCATCTGCCGCTTCATCTCCGCAAGTTCCGTTTCGGATTGTTCGGTTTCCGAACGCAAAAGTTCTTTTGCACTTAGATATTCCGGTCGGGTTCTCAACCGGTCGATACGCCGATTGATTGCTGTGATTTCATCTTCCTCTTTCCGGAAAAATTCTTCCGGTCTGAGCAGATCGTAAATCGGGGGTACAAATCCGGGATGCCGGTTGCTCCCAGCCAAGATACCGGAAAAGGCTGCCAGATAGCCCAACTCTCCGGTATAGGTCCGCACCACCAATACCCCGAACATTTTACCACGCGACAACTCCTCGCGCCACTGGGTTTGCGTCCCGATATATGCCTGCAACTCCTCCGCCGCAATCAGACAAAGCGGATGCGGGGTGTAACAAAAGGGATAGGTAAATTTTTCGGGCAACGGTATATGGGAAACCGTCCGGATAAAATGATGCAACATAACGTCTCGATATGATTTGTTCAACGGGATAAAACAAAAAGACAAACAACGACGGGCGGAATCGGAACACTCTTTCCGATGCACCGGAAGACGGTGTATCATCATGTCCAATCTGCTGCGTTGCCGTCGGTATTCGGACCAAGTCGTTTACGTTAAAACTCCTGTCGTCCTCATCCTCTGCGCCTTGCATCTTAGACATTCTAACGCACCGGAAAGGGGGCTGTATCAAAACTTGCATTTTGACACAACCCCCTTGTATTTCTATCGGATCTTTCTTACAAAAGATACTGCGAACTGATCGAACGGTTTTCCAATACCCGACGAATCGTATCGGCAAACATATCAGCAATGGTAATGACGTGTACCTTATCGCAATCCTTATTATACGGAATGCTATCGGTAAAGATCATTTCGGTCAAAGAGGAGTTTTGAACCCGCTCGGTAGCCGGATCGCTCATTACCGGATGCGAAGCGAGGGCGCGTACGGAAAGCGCACCTTGCGACATCATCAGATCGGCAGCTTTCGTGATTGTTCCAGCCGTATCGACCATATCATCGACCAAGATCACGTTCTTGCCTTTGACATCACCGATCACCGTCATGCTTTCCACCACGTTGGCTTTTGCACGAGATTTGTGACAAAGCACCAGAGGCACACCCAGATACTTGGCATAAGTACTTGCCCGTTTCGAACCTCCGACATCGGGTGTAGCAACTACCATATCTTTCAGATTCAACGACTTGATATAAGGGATGAATACCGACGAAGCATACAGGTGATCGACGGGAACATCAAAAAATCCTTGAATCTGATCGGCGTGCAAGTCCATCGTAATTAAACGATTGATTCCGGCAACACCTAACAAATCGGCTATGAGTTTGGCGGCAATAGACACACGCGGTTTGTCTTTGCGATCCTGACGAGCCCAACCGAAGTAGGGTATTACCGCAATGATCGATTTTGCAGATGCCCGCTTGGCAGCATCGATCATCAACAGAAGCTCCATCAAATTGTCGGAATTGGGGAACGTGGATTGCACCAGATATACATGGCAACCGCGTACGGATTCTTCGAACGAAACGGAAAACTCGCCATCAGCAAAATACTGAATGTTCATATTACCTAATTCACAACCTAATCCGGCACAGATCTTTTCTGCAAGATACCGGGATTTAGTTCCTGAAAAAACCTTAAAGGGAGGCGTTTCAATCATGACTTTTGGGATAAACGGGATTTAAATTTTTTGCAAAGTTACAATTTCTATTTTTAATAACTTCGCGTGTCTTCACTTTTTATTTCGTTTTTGTGAAGATTTTTTCACTGTCGTTTTCAAAATCGCCGCACCCCATGCCGGAACATCGCAAACGAACGGTTTTTCCGGAGAAAGTTCTTTCGAGATATTGTACCCTGCCAACAATTCCTTCCACTCCCTCATACCGGGTTCTATACCGATATGATCGAATGCGTGCCGGGGTATGTTCACCCCTACGGTTGCCGGCTTATTGTCGAAATTGACTACGATCAACAACAGGTCGTCGCCGTCGTAACGCAGGTAGGCATATTGTGTATGCGGAGCAAACAAAGGCGTATCGCAATTGACATACATCAGATCGAAAAATCCGCCCCGGGCAATCGCCGGTTCACGGTTTACCACGGTCAATATTTTCTTATACGTGTTGCGTAATGTTTTTTGCGCGGGCGAAAGTCCGGCTACGGAACAGGTTCCACCATTGTACCATTGACGTACGGTAGGCACACTCCAATAGTCGAATATGGTGGTGCGTCCGTCCAAGCCGCTGAATCCTTCGGCATCGGCTGCCGGTTCTCCCAATTCCTGTCCGAAATAAATCATGAGCGGTCCCGTGTGCATCGTCGCCGATACGATCAACGCGGGGATCGCCTTAAACGGATCGCCGGCAAATTGACGGGAAGCGATGCGTTGTTCATCGTGGTTTTCGAGAAAATAGAGCATCTTGTCGTTGATGCCGTCCACCGCCTGCCAACAGTAGGTAATCTGCGCCGCCGACACATTATGGCAAACGACGCTACGCAATTTATCGTAAAGTCCTACCTTATCGTAAAGGTAGTCGAACTTGCCTACCTGTATATAAGACCGATACAATGCCTGATCATAAATCTCGGCGATAAAGATCACCTGCGGGAATCGCTCTTTGACACGTGTGATCGCCCAGTTCCAGAACTCAACCGGTACCATGTGCGCCATATCGCAACGGAATCCGTCTACTCCTTTCTCCGACCAATAAAGCAATATTTCGAGCATTTTATGCCATGTATCCGGGACAGGATCGAAATGGCAGGATATGCCTCCGAAGAAATCGACACCGTAGTTGAGTTTCACAGTCTCATACCAATCATTCTCTCCGGGATAGGCATGGAAACAATCGTTACCGGTGACTTTCGCCGGAAACTCATAATAAGCATCCGCCCCTTCGCCGAGATAAACATGCGGCGAAAAAAGTTGTCGGGGAATATAATAGAAATTGTTTTGCGGAGAAAAGAATTTTTCTTTGTCGTCGTGTTCGCCCAAATCGGAAACATATTCGGGTTTCGCATCGGAATGGTATTGCCGAGCCACATGGTTGGGGATAAAATCCATCAGCACTTTCAGTCCGGCATCGTGTGTCCGGGCAAGCAGTTCTTCAAATTCTTCCTTGCGCCGCGTCACGTCCACAGCCAGATCGGGGTCGATATCGTAATAGTCTTTCACGGCATAGGGCGAACCGGCTTCCCCCTTGACTACATACGGATTGTCCCGACGTATACCGTATGCCGTATAATCGGTTTTGGTAGCATGTTCCAGCAGCCCGGTGTACCAGACGTGCGTAACTCCCAACTGTTTTATTTCCCGCAATACTTTCGGGGTAAAGTCGTTCATCTTCCCCACCCCGTTCCGGGCAAGCGTCCCATTGGGCACGCAGTCGGCAGTCATATTCGAGAACAAGCGCGGAAGTACTTGATATATTACGATCTTAGATTCCATAGTTTTATCCATTTATATTCGGTTCAGGTAGCGGTAATCCGGAGGTCAGTTTTCCTTCAATGTTTTTCTCTGAGCGTCCAAAGCCTCTTTGGTTGCCCGGTAACCGACTTCGGCTATCGCTTGGGTGTGTTCCAGATCGAACACATTGTATTTTATCGCTTCTTCGGTCTGTATCAGCACATCGCATAGCCCGAGGTCTTCGAATGTATTGCCTTTCGACTGCAAATAATAAGAACGGAAAGCAATGTCAATGATCGACTGTTTGTAGTTGTCGGTCACCATCGGACTTACATTTACGCCTATCACCGTATTACAAATATTCCGAATCGGTTTTACCGGGAAGTTGCGCATCACCCCGCCATCGACATAGTGTATCCCGTCGATCAACACGGGACTCATCACTATCGGCATACTGCACGACGCACAAACACGTTCGATAATCGGACCCGATGTAAAAGTCACGCTCCTGCCATGATCCAGATCGGTAGCCGTAACACAAAAAGGAATCTGCAAATCTTCAATATTCTGCGCCCGGAGATTGCGTTTCAAGAACGCCCGGAAACGGTCTATTTTCATAAAACCGGTTCGAGGCAACACCAGTTCAGCCAGATCGTGTACTGCCAAACCATCGAACATATCGAGTATTTCGTCGGGCGAATGTCCGTCGGCATAAAGAGCCCCGACCAACGATCCGGCACTTACGCCCGATATGATATCGGGTAAAATCCCGGCTTCTTCCAATGCCCTCAAAGCCCCGACATGGGCAAACCCCTTGGCTCCGCCGCCACTCAATGCGAGTCCGACGGAATAGCGTGTATCGCTCAATTTTAATTCTCCACGGTTGTCCATAAACTGTTTTCTCTGAAATTGTGCGAAGATAATAATTTATTTTTTTTCGTCCCTAATTTTTCGACCGCACCGTCTGAAAAAAAAGAAAGAGGAGCTGCCTCGAACTTGGCAACCCCTCCTCTACACATTATATATTTTTACCTACGCGGTCGTACCATCTTGCCGCCTGCATTCTGCGCCTGGGTAATCGGCATCACCAGCATGTTCAGATAAAATTCCAGATTGGTATAGCCTTCATTGTTCTTTTGATTTCCGTCCGCCGGATTGTTTTTGTCCAACCCATACATATCTTCAAACTCATCGGGTATTCCATCGCCATCGGTATCGAGCGGTGCGGGAGCAGATTTCAGCACGGGGAAAGGCGACCAGTCAGCCGGTGCGGATTCGGGACGGGTATCATCGGGCGAATCGATAAACCCGGGGATATTCGATTTGGAACCGGTGCAGGTCACTGCCCGCAAACGGGTATCGGAAACGACCCGACGATCGACCGCATCGTGCGGATAACGGCCGGCAAACTTCAAGACCTGTTCGTAGGCTTTTTCCGCCGTATGCGTAGTCACATATCCGGCATCCAACGGTTCGGACAACCGGATCGTGTCTTTGGTCGTTTGGGAGATATTGTATTTCTTGTTGATCTGCTGATAAACGCCCTTGGTCCAGTTGTCGGCAGTAACTTCGGGGTTACGGTCCATGACATTACCGTCGATATAGAATTTGCCCCATACATTTTCCATGACCGCAAACTTCGGGAAACGTTTGGAGTATTCCGAGGTACGTATGTCGATCGCGCAGATCCGGTATTTAATATGTTCTTTCGCTTCGTCGGTTGCCGGACCCGGTTTGTAATAGTTGTTTACGATATTCACTTTCATACCTTCACCGCCATAACATCCGTTTCCGCGCCAGTTGTAGAAAACATTATTCCGGAGATCCATCCATTCGCGGGTCTGTGTTTCCACCGCCGGACCTAAACGGGGACAGCGGCTGTCGTGGTGCGCCAGCAGGTTGTGGTGATACGAAGCATTCGCTCCGCCCCAGTTTCCGCCATAACCATGCGTTCCTTTGGAGTGTCCCGACATGCGCAGGCTTTCGGAAATGATACACCATTGCACAGTGAGATTTTCCGTACCGAAAAGCGAACAGCATTCATCGATGCTCCAACTCATGGAACAGTGGTCTATGATAATGTTCTTGTAATCGCGCGAACCCAATGCGTCGGCACCGTCGCTTACTTTCCCTTTATCGCCCAGACGGAAACGCATATAACGGATAATCACATTGTCGGATGCAATGACTACGGGATAGTCTGCCACACAGATACCGTCGCCCGGTGCGGATTGCCCGGCAATCGTCAGGTCTCCGTTTTTATATATTTTCAATTCCTGTTTCAGATGGATCGTTCCCGACAACGAGAAGAGAATCGTGCGTGCGCCTTTTTCCCGAATCGCCCAACGCAACGAACCTTTGATAATCGGTTCATCGGGAGCATTATCTTCGAGGGTGGTAACATACAAGACTTTCCCGCCGCGGCCTCCGGTGGTATAACGTCCGAATCCTTCCGCTCCCGGAAATGCCGGAACATCGGTTTGTGCAGCCAATGGCATCGCCACAGCCTGCAACATCAGTACAAGTAGTGCAAGTTTAGAAAATAATCTCATGGTATTTTATCGCTAATGTTATTAACCTTTATTCTACAAATTCTATCTATAAAAGCGGTATCGCCCGCCGAATCGAAACGGGATTCCGCCCTGTTCCCATACATTCCGGATTCCGCCTATCGGGAATACCGGTTCCGGGCGCACCCGACATATCTTACCGGAATGCTGTCTATTCTATACAACAAAGGTAGAAAAATATACTATAAGGGCAAATGAAATTTCGTTTTTTTCGTGAGCCCTCTATTTTTTCTTCAAAGTAAAAGCAACGCCTGTCCACGCAAGACAGCCCAAACCGGATGGACAAAAAGCGACTCGATATTCCCGAAGCCTTTCGACCGGTAATCGGCTTCCATATCGCGACCATACACGGCAGCAGCTCCGGGTTTCGCTCGCGACAGCCATTCGGACAGCCATACCGCCAACGGTTCCTCTACGAATACCCGCTCTTCGGTTTCGCCCGACAGGAACGACAACCGGCACGAACGGATTTCCTTGCCTTTCTTATTCCGGACTACCTTCTCCATACGGGGTTGAAGCCCGATCCAAAGCAACCGTTTTCCGGAGAAATCAGTCGCACCCGGCTTTTTCTCCCGCAGGCAATATTCGATATAGGTAGGTGGCACGGTGGTACGGGGAACTTTTTCGTCGAACCATTTTTGCAGCGGCACATCGAACCCGACTCCCCGCATATAATTGAAAAGGGAGCGTCGCAACCCTTCACCGAATATTTCGGGATCATCGCCGACCGGATCCTCAAACGCTATATCGTTCCGTGCAAATCCGCCGAACGGAGGTTCAACAATGCGAAGCCGATATTTATCCGGATCTTTTCCTACCGGACTATGCGCCGTCAAGGCAAAACGATGCCAGAATGCGGAATGCACCAGTTCATGCCGGAAGAGCTGACGAACAATTTCGAGCGAATCGACTGTTTCCTGCGCCGTTTCCGACGGAAATCCATACATCAGATAGGCATGTACCCAAATGCCGGCATCGGAAAAATGGCGGGTAACCTGTGCCACCTGCTCAACCGAAACACCTTTGTTTATAAGTTTCAGCAACCGGTCGGACGCCACTTCCAGTCCGCCCGAAACGGCAATACACCCCGACCGCTTCAACAACCGGCAAAGATCATCGGTGTAACTTTTCTCGAACCGGATATTCCCCCACCAGACTACCGACATGCGTCGTTTCAATATCTCGATCGCCAAGTCGCGCAACAGTGCCGGAGGTGCAGCCTCATCGACAAAATGGAATCCGCGTTCACCGGTCTCTTCGATCAGCCGTTCCATACGGTCGGCAATCCGCCCCGCCGTGTCGGGTTCGTAACGGCCTATGTAATCGAGCGAGCCGTCGCAAAAAGCGCATTTGCCCCAATAGCATCCGTGTGCCAGCGTGAGTTTGTTCCACCGTCCGTCGCTCCACAGCGAATGCATCGGGTTGATCATATCCAAAACGGAAAGGTATCTGTCCAAAGGCAAACCGGCATAGTCGGGTGTGCCCCGGTCGCCCATCGGAACATCCGCCGCATCGGCATCGAAACAGTAGACTACCCGATTGTCTTCCCGGACGAACGTCCGCACCAGCAGGCTCTTATTTCCGCTATCCAGATACGCCAGCAGCCGCATCAATGCCAGTTCACCATCGTCCAACAGGATAAACCGGGTATAATCGAATACCCGCGGATCGGACAAGGAGCGCAATTCGGTATTGACGAAGCCTCCGCCCATGACAACGGTAATTTCGGGATGATGCGTCGCGATATACTGACCGCAACGGAATGCCGTGTACAGATTGCCGGGAAAAGGAATTGTCAGCACCAGCACATCGGGGCGGGCGGCTTCGATGTGTGATTCGAGTCGCGCCCACATCAGCCGGTCGATTTCCGATTCGGGCTGGTTCAGCTCGGCATATAATGTATCGAAAGAGGACGCGGAGCGACCGAGATGTTCGGCATACTTGGTAAATTCAAAACGGGCATCGACCGTTTCCCGAATCATATCGGCGAGATCTTCCAAATAGAGTGTGGCAAGATACTTCGCCTTATCGTGTATGCCCATCGCCCCGAATGCCCACTCGACATCGTCCATTTCGTCAAAACGGCTGCCGCGCGGCAAATAATCGGTTTCGCTGATCAGATGGGCAAGCGTATGGTTGCGCCCCTGCAAATAGGCTACCACCGGAAGTATGGTAGAGAGATAGAGCTCACTACGGTCTGCCATGCGGCGCAGATGCGCAGGTAACGTGTTTCGGATTTCTTGCAATTTCCTGAAATGGGGTTCGAGAAATGCGGGTGTGAACATATCCTGCAACACTTCGATACCCAGATCGGCTTGATGCGAAACTACGCCGACCGTATTGAAATAGCCTTTCAGATAAGGCGTGGCAGGATACGGTGTATTGGATTGCGTAAACGGAGGAGTGACAAGCAACAGACGATGTTCGTTCATAGCGCCGCCTTATCAAAGTACGTTAGACAAAGTAAGTTTTCCGTCGCGCAAACGTCCGGTAGACCAGTCGGTCATCACCGTATAGAGGCGGCACTTCCCCCCTTCCGTTACCCGACAGGAACGATATGCAGGAGTTGCCAGAATCGCCTCGCCTACCGATACGGCGGGATGCGCCTCCATATAATCGGTCAGTTGGCGGCGAAAATCATTTTCCGCTGCGGAAAAATCGGGAGAGACGACAAACAAGACACCCTCACAGAAAGTAGTCAAAGATACTTCACAACGAAAAGGCTGGACCGATTGAAAGCAATCGTCCATCGTCAGATAAACGATGTATTTATCCAGCAATTTTTCTTCAAAACAAACCTGATGCGAAAAGAATCCTTTTTTCATAGTCGTCTCTTATTGTGTGAATAGATCCAAACCTATATCGTCACGGCTCACCGAAAGCTGCGGGTCGTCCCGCATCACTTCCGTATCGTCGCAATCTTTCCGGTCTTGAAAGGCATCGAACGCTGTCCGGCTACCGAATCCATCTGCCCGGTGTGGTGCATCCTGATCAAGGAGATGCTATCGACATACATCCGTTCCCAACCGATTTCGGACGGCATCGCTATATAACCGTAGACATTCCGGATCGGACGGGCAAGTTCGGGCTGCAAAAACAACGATATCCATCCGTCGTGTTCGATCTCTGCCGTGTTATATATGACTTCACGGTCGGTCATCGTCGCCGCTAAATAGATCTGCGGACGCTCTCCGGTACGCCGAGGCGACATGAACGTGCGCAACCGCAGTTCGAAACGGTCGCCTTTCCTGAAATTTTCGTCCGACACGATATCGAAAGCCAATACGTTGTTCAACAAACGAGGATCGAACACCCGGGAACGTTGCATTTTCCAGACATCGACGGTGTCGCCCTCCCGCGAAAGGGTCTGTGCGTTAGCTTCTTCCAACCGTTTTTTCAAAGTCTCATCTTCTTTCCGAAGATCGGCAATCACCTCTTTGTAGAGTTCGAGATAAACATCCAGGTTCTTTCCGTACCACACCAGCGATGTGTCGAACTGCTGTTCGGTAACGCCGTGTTTACGAAATACCGCCGCCTGAATTTCTTTCTTCTGAATGTCCCGATTGTAGTCCTGATAGTTGATTTCCATCATCGCCTCCGACTTGTGAATATCCAGCAACAGGGCTTTCATCTCTTTCTTCCCCAACACATTGTCCGGCACACGCGAACAGGCAGAACAGAGTACGCTGCACAACACAATGAATATCAGACAGGACGGTGATATTTTCATTTTTCTTCGGTATCTGCTGTCCGAAGCGTTTTTTTATTCAAAGTCTCGGACAAATCTTTATTATAGAACAATATGATACAAATCATCGCGACGGTGATCGCCGAATCGGCGATGTTGAACACGGGACGGAAAAACTCGAACCGGGTTCCACCGATCCACGGGAGCCAGTCGGGCCAATAGAAACTGAACAGGGGGAAGTAGAGCATATCCACCACTTTGCCGTAAAACAACGGAGCATATCCGCCTCCTGCCGGGAATAAGGTCGCGACTTCGGGAGGAACCGGATTGTTGAATATCAGCCCGTAGAACAGACAGTCGATGATGTTTCCCGCCGCACCGGCGATAACCAATGCCACGCAAACGATGAAACCCCGCCGCACATCCGGACGGTCTTTTATCTTGACCAGATAGTAGCAGAACAGCACGACTGCCAATATGCGGAAAATCGTCAGAAACAATTTGCTGCCGAATTCCATGCCAAAAGCCATACCGTTGTTTTCGATAAAGGCGATGTAAAACCAATCCGTCACCCGATATCCCTCTCCGAGATAAAAATGCGTCTTGATCCAGATTTTTACGATCTGGTCGATCAACAGCACTGCAAAGATGATGACCGCCGCCCACTTTCCGTTCGATAATTTCATATCAACTCTTTCAATCCGTCCGTCATAAAACAAGCTATCCGACTCCCACAGGAGTCTTTCAGGGAGTCGAATAGCTTGTTCGTATTTTTATTTTATCGTTTATCAGTTCAATGTTTTCCCTCTTTCTTTACATCGATGCTCAATGTAGCATGAGGTACGGCACGCAAACGTTCTTTCGGTATCAGCTTACCGGTTTCCCGACAAATACCGTAGGTCTTATTCTCAATCCGGATCAACGCCGCCTGCAAATGTTGGATGAATTTCATCTGCCGCTGAGCCAACCGTCCGGCTTCTTCTTTCGACAAAGTACTTGCGCCTTCTTCCAAAACTTTAAACGTAGGAGATGTATCGGTCACATCATTCCCGTCGGTATTCATGATAGCCGACTTTAACAGTTCATAATCTCGGTTTGCTTTTTCAAGTTTAGCATTGATAATGGCGCGAAACTCTTCCAGTTCTTCGTCCGAGTATCGTGTTTTTTCACTCATAATCAATCAGGTTTAAAGAAATGTATTACTATAAATATTATTATATACTCCCGACAAACACCAATATCAGTTTGTCGGGAGTATTTATAGGGGTCAAATATAGTATATTTTTTGATTACTTCCGCCTATTTGGCAGTTTTAACAATTTTCATGTTCAACTTAAACGTATCGAAATCGAGTTCGCTTACCGATTCGCCGGTTACGGTTTCCGCGATTTCGAACGAAGTTGCCAAAACCTGATGAGAGATATAGTCGCGATATGCTATTACCGCCGCATCGGTTTCGGGATGCGAGGCGATTGTAATTTCAATCTTGTCGGTAATATCGAATCCGCTCGACTTCCGGATGTTCTGGATGCGGTTCACCAACTCCCGTGCCACGCCTTCGCGTTGCAGTTCTTCGGTAATCGTAATATCCAGTGCAACGGTAAGCGAGCCTTCGTTCGCAACCAGCCAGCCGGGAATATCTTCCGAAATGATTTCTACATCGGCAACTTCGACCGTCGCTTGCTGACCGTCGATGTCGAATGTACAGCTTCCGTTCTTTTCAAAGGCATAGATCGCCTCCTGAGACATTTCCGAAATAGCTGCGGCAAGTTGTTTCATGATCTTACCGTAACGCGGACCGAGTTTTTTGAAATCGGGTTTCACCCGTTTTACCAAAATACCGGCGGCATTGTCGATAAACTTCAACTCTTTTACATTCAGCTCGTTCAGCACCAATTCCCGGACGGCTTCGATGTGAGCCTGCTGCTCGGCATCCAATACCGGAATCATCAGCGTAGAAAGCGGCTGACGCACTTTGATATTCACCTTACGACGCAATGCCAATACCATGGAGGTTATATCCTGTGCGATCTGCATACGGGCTTCGAGCTGTTTGTCGATACAGCTGTCGTCCGATACCGGAAAACGGCTCAAATGGACGGATTGCGTATCGCGTCCGGTAGCCTGCGTCAGATCGGCATACAAACGATCGGCATAGAACGGAGCGATCGGTGCCATCAGCTTGGCTACGGTTTCCAAGCAGGTGTACAGGGTCTGGTATGCCGATAGTTTATCTTCGTCCATACTTCCGCCCCAGAAACGTTTCCGGTTGAGACGTACATACCAGTTACTCAGATTGTCATTGACGAAATCGGAAATAGCTCTGCCGGCACGTGTAGGTTCGTAGCTATTGTATTGTTCGTTTACCTCTTTCACCAGCGTGTTCAGCAACGAAATGATCCAGCGGTCGATTTCCGGACGTTTTTCCAACGGCACATCGGGCTGCGAGTAGTCGAAGCCGTCTACATTGGCATACAGTGCGAAGAACGAATAGGTATTGTAGAGCGTACCGAAGAATTTGCGACGTACCTCCTCTACCCCGTCCAAATCGAATTTGAGGTTATCCCACGGCGACGAGTTGGTGATCATATACCAACGCAACGGGTCGGAACCGTATTTCTCGATCGTGCTGAACGGATCGACGGCATTGCCCAAACGTTTGGACATCTTGTTGCCGTTCTTGTCCAATACCAAGCCATTCGAAACGACAGCCTTATATGCCACGCTGTCGAAGATCATCGAAGCGATGGCGTGCAACGTGAAGAACCAACCGCGTGTCTGGTCTACTCCTTCGGCAATGAAGTCGGCAGGATAGATGCGGCGCGAATCGAACTCTTCCTTGTTTTCGAACGGATAGTGTACCTGCGCATACGGCATGGCTCCGGAATCGAACCATACGTCGATCAAATCCGTTTCGCGTTTCATCGGTTTTCCAGAAGCCGAAACCAACACGATATCATCGACATACGGACGGTGCAGGTCTATCTTATCGTAATTTTCAGCCGAATAATCACCGGGAACGAATCCTTTTTGCCGGTAGGGATTTTCGGTCATGAACCCGGCAGCGATCGACTTCTCGATTTCGCCGTACAATTCTTCCACCGAACCGATGCAGATCTCTTCCGTACCGTCCTCGGTACGCCAGATCGGCAGCGGTGTACCCCAATAACGGCTACGCGACAAGTTCCAGTCTTGCAGGTTTTCCAGCCATTTGCCGAAACGTCCGCTACCGGTAGACTGAGGTTTCCAGTTGATGGTATTGTTGAGTTCGATCATACGTTCGCGACAAGCGGTCGTGCGGATGAACCAGCTATCCAACGGATAGTACAATACCGGTTTATCGGTACGCCAGCAGTGCGGATAGTTGTGGACATGCTTCTCTATCTTGAACACTTTGTTGGAAGCCTTCAACATCATACAGATATAGATGTCGAGCGTCTCTGCCGCCTGCGCAGCTTTTTCGTCGTATTTTCCGTCTACCGTGAATTGCGGATCGTAGGCGTTTTTCACCCAACGTCCCTGATATTCCTTATAGGCTTCGACATCGACACAGGTTTTTACAAACGTTTCGTCCAGTTCGTCCAGCAGATAGAATTTACCGGTGAGATCGACCATAGGACGGGTCTCGCCCTTTTTGTTGATCATAAACAACGAAGGGATACCTGCCGCACGGGCTACAAAAGCATCGTCGGCACCGAACGTCGGAGCAATGTGCACGATACCCGTACCGTCCTCGGTCGTAACGTATGCGCCGAGAATTACACGAAATCCTTTGTCGCTGGGACACCACTTCCCGTCGTTATCGACTTCTACCGGTTTTACCCACGGAATCAACTGTTCGTACTCCATGCCCTCCAAATCCGGACCTTTGTATTCGCCCACAATCTTAAAGGGAATGAGCTTGTCGCCCGGTTTATAGTCTTCCAAAGCCAGACCTTCCGCCTTTTTATTGAAATGGCTGTAAAGCAAGGCTTTCGCCAATACGACGGTCATCTTCTCACCCGTATATCCGTTGTAGGTCTGTACGGCTACATAGTCGATCTTCGGTCCGACACACAACGCGGTGTTCGACGGCAAAGTCCACGGGGTCGTAGTCCATGCGAGGAAATAGGGCGTACCGAACTGCGCCATTTCGGGTTTCGGGTTACGGATCTTGAACTGGGCTACGCATGTGGTATCTTTCACATCGCGATAGCAACCGGGCTGGTTCAATTCGTGCGTACTCAATCCCGTACCTGCTGCCGGTGAATAAGGTTGTATCGTATATCCTTTATACAGGTAGTTTTTCTTATACAGTTCTTTCAACAGCCACCACAAAGTTTCGATGTAACGGTTGTCGTAGGTGATATAGGGATTTTCCGTATCGACCCAATATCCCATGCGATGGGTAAGGTCTTCCCATTCGCGGGTAAATTTCATAACGTCTTTGCGGCAAGTCGCGTTGTATTCCGCCACCGATATTTTTTTACCGATGTCCTCTTTGGTAATACCCAACGCTTTTTCTACACCCAATTCGACCGGAAGCCCGTGTGTATCCCATCCGGCTTTACGTTTCACCTGATAACCGCACATCGTTTTGTAACGGCAGAAAATATCTTTTATCGACCGCGCCATAACGTGATGTATACCGGGCATACCGTTTGCCGAAGGCGGACCTTCGTAAAACACGAAAGAAGGCATTCCTTCACGAGTCTTCATACTTTGATGGAACACATCCTCCGCATCCCATTTTTTCAAGATCTCCTTATTGATTTCCGAGAGATCGAAACGTGAATATTCCGCAAATTTTTTACTCATATCTTGTTGTTATATTATATTCATCAATTCCTAACGGCTCTCCGATGACGATATGAAAACCGGAGCGTACCAAAATCGGCACGAAGTTACAAAAAAGGAATTTCCGTTACAATATTTTTAATAAAATACCTTACGGCAAAGATCGTTAAGCGATAGGAACTTCCGCCCATTTTCCCGCTTTCATCTGCCACACGGTACGGAAACCCGATTCGTAAAGCAATTTCAGCGTTTCGGGACGCCCCCACTCTATGCGATCGGGGTAATGCGTATCGGAATTAACGACCACCCGCAGCCCCAGCCGTTTCATCAACGGGAAATATTCCGGTGCAGGAAACAGACGTTTCTTTTCGGTCAAGGCCTTCGTATTGACTTCGACCAACAGATCGCTGCCTTCCAACGATTCCAACAGAGTTTGTACCCGTTTCACATAATCGGGGCGACGGTCGAATCCCGGCGCATACGCCGAAGCGTTCAGCCCGATCTTGTCGATATGCCCGATCATGTCGAAACCTCCCGCAGCAATCATCCGTTCGGTCTGCCTGTAAAAACGACGCACGACCTCTTCGACATCGCCGTCGAAAAACTCATCGACATATCCGGCAAACCGTTCTGCCGATCCGTCGGTATCGACAGGTATGCCTGCGGGGGTCGGAACATAATGCACCGACCCGATGCGATAATCCAGCGGCAGTTCCTGATAATAGGCTGACGACGGATTGTGTTCCTCATCGCAATAATCTATTTCGAGCCCCAGATACAGATCGATACGGTCGCCGTACAACCGGCGCAACCGTTGAAATTCGGCAATGTATGCCGGCATTTTTTCGTAGGGCATATTGCATTGGTTGCGAATCGGTATCGGCGAATGCGACGATATGCCGTAAGAGGTGTAACCGGCTGCGATAGCCGCCTGCACGAAAGCCTCCATCGGCGCCCGACCGTCACAAAAATCGCAATGTGAATGATAATTAGTGCGATTGGAATACATACGAAAACTATTTCTCTATGGGCAAAACGTTCTTTTCACGACGAATGACAAACCGGGCAAACAATCCGACCAGAACGACGGAGATGCAACCGCCCAATACCAGCGAAAGAGTATATCCCAACCGCAAGCCTTCGGGTGCGAAGAAAATATAGGTCGTAGTTACTACCGTCATAAAGATAGCCGGCAAGAGTGTGATCCAGTAACATTTCCGTTCCCGTGCCAACCATACGGTCAAAGCCCATAAGGTAAAGACCGCCAACGTCTGGTTACACCATGCAAAGTAACGCCAAAGGATTTTAAAATCGATCATCATGACCCCTGCTGCCAACAAGAATATCGGCAGGGAGATTGCCAACCGGCGAAGGATCGTTTTCTGGTCGAAATGCAGGAAATCGGCTGCGATCAGCCGAGCCGAACGGAGTGCGGTATCGCCCGAAGTTATCGGAGCGGCAATTACCCCCAACAATGCCAATATACCGCCGAACGTACCCAACCACTCTTTGGAAACGGCATCGACCAAAAGAGACGGCGTACTTCCCGGACGCGAAAGGTATTCGGAAAGGGCATCGAACGAACCATTGAAGTAACTGATCGTGGCTGCCGCCCAGATCAAAGCGACAATGCCTTCGGTCACCATCGAACCGTAAAATACGCGTCGTCCCAGTTTCTCATTTTTCAGGCAACGCGCCATCAGCGGCGACTGCGTGGCATGGAATCCGGAAATGGCTCCGCAGGCGATCGAAATAAACATCATCGGGAATATGGGATTGGCTTCCGGATCGGGCTGGCGATTGTACAGTCCGGTTGTAATCTCGGGCAAGGTATCTGCCCGGAAAAAGAGAACCACCATAATGCCTACCGCCATAAACAGCAGGGCAAAACCGAATATCGGATAAAGACGACCTATCAGCTTGTCGATCGGCAATAAGGTAGCCAGAATATAATAGGCGAAAATAATCGCCACCCACATCGTGCGGGTAGTGGCATCGCCGGTCAGCTGGTTGAGCAGCTCCGCCGGATTCACAACAAACACGGCACCGACCAGAATCATAAGCAGCAGGGCGAAAACTCGCATCACCTGTTTTACCGGCATTCCCAGTTCATCGCCCACCAGTTCGGGCAGACTGGCTCCTCCCCGACGGACGGAAAGCATTCCGGAGAGATAGTCGTGTACCGCTCCGCCGAAAATCGTACCGAAGACAATCCAAAGGTACGCCGACGGTCCGTACATGATACCCATGATCGCACCGAATATCGGACCTAAGCCGGCAATATTCAGAAACTGAATCAAAAAGACTTTCCATGTGGGCATCGGCATATAATCCACGCCGTCGCTCTTTGCATACGCCGGAGTCTGCCGCTGCGGGTCTACTCCGAATATTCTTTCCACGACCGCACCATACAGGACATATCCTGCAATCAATACGATCAATGCTACTACAAATGTTATCATCGGTTTATTTTTAAAGTTAAAATCGAAAATTTCCTTATTGAAACCACTTCTGAATATTACAGATTCGCAAAATTAGGACGAAATACCGGGATATGAAAATATCCGGTGATGAATTTACGTGTTTAACTTCTTTAAACAGCATAAAATTTTCAATTGCTTTATCTTTGTAGAAGACAAGCGGCATCTCGGCATAGCCATTCAAACGAGTTTGATGTCTCTGCTCTCGATTTGCATTATCTTTGTAGAAGATAAGCGGCGCCTTAACATAGCACGAACAAGTTCGGCTCTGCTTTCGGCTTGCATTATCTTTGTAGATACTAAAACAATAAAAGAATACCACCATGCACATACATCATTTGGCTATTTGGTGCGCCGACCTGGAAAAGATGCGCCGATTTTATCTCACCTATTTCGGGGCTACCTGCGGCGAAATGTACTACAATCCACGGAAGAATTTCAGTTCGTACCTTCTTATACTCGAAGCGGGTTGCCGGATCGAACTTATGCACAAACCGGAAATCGCCGGCTCTACGGCATTGAAAGGGACGTTGCTGGGGCTGGCTCATTTTTCCGTTTCGACAGGCAGCCCTGAGGCTGTCGATGCGCTTACCGAACGGTTACGGCACGACGGTTATACCGTTGTCAGTGAACCGCGCACCACCGGCGACGGTTTTTATGAAAGTTGCATCGCCGACCCGGAGGGCAATCAAGTGGAAATTACTGTTTAATATCTTAACATAAAACGCTATGGACATCAAAGGACACTTCGATCATTTCAATATCAATGTCACCGATCTGAACCGCAGCATTGAGTTTTACAACCGTGCCTTAGGACTGACCGAGTCGCACCGGAAGCAGGCTTCCGACGGAACTTTCGAGTTGGTGTATCTCACCGACCGGAACAGCGGTTTCTTATTGGAACTGACTTGGCTACGCGACCATTCCGAAGCATACGAACTTGGGGAAAACGAAAGCCATCTATGCTTCCGTGTGGAGGGCGACTACGACAAAATCAGGGAATACCACCGGGAGATGGGTTGTATCTGTTTCGAAAACAAAAGCATGGGACTTTACTTTATCCACGATCCGGACGATTACTGGATTGAAATACTGCCCGCGAAATAACCACGACAAGGGGTCTACGCCAAGGCGGTGTCAGAACGCCCGATCAGATGTCGAAAGTATCGCCGATATTCTCCGGCAGAATGAAACGGGTATGATGCCGGGCGGCTTCGGCTGCAAAAGCCGCCGCTTCGGCTTTCGCCTCATCGAAATGCATAGGAATGAACAAGGCGACCGAAAAGAAACCGACAAATTGAATCGCTCCCCGCATATAGTCGCTTCCCATACGGGCATCGACGGGAAACATCGCCACATCCATCGCATCGACAGACCGGTGCAGTTCGTGCAGTTCGCGCCAATAGGCGACCTCTGCCGCACGGACTTCCGCATCGGTCGATTCGTCGCGCCAATGCCAGTTGTTCAAATCGCCGGCATGAAATATCTTTTTCCGGTCGAGCGACAGGAGAAACGACGCGCCAATGTCGGTCGATCCGAATGCCTGCACCCGTATCCGGTCGTCGGCATAGGTCTCGCCTTTCTGCAAAAAGCAGACCGGCACATCTGCCGCATGCACCACAGAACGCAATTCTGCCGAGAAGATATAATAGGTTTCGGCTCGGCGGGAATGCCATTGCCACACAGCCGGGTTGTAGTGGTCGTAATGGGAATGCGAAACCAATACATACAGCGGCTTGTCGGATGCCAATGTTTCTTCGATCGTCTTTTCCGCTCCACAGAAATAGTCTATCACCACCCGGCAGCAATCGGTGGCAAGCAAAAATCCGCTATGTCCGAGATAAGTAAGTTTCATGTCTGTTCCGCTCTATATAAGGGGAGAACGTACAAGCGGTTATTTTTGTTGAGCCGCCAATGCTTCGGCACACCGTTCACCGTCGATCGCAGCCGATACGATTCCACCGGCATAGCCTGCGCCTTCGCCGCAAGGATAAAGCCCTCGCAACTCGATATGCGACATCCGTTCCTTATCGCGCGGTATGCGCACGGGAGAAGAGGTGCGGGTTTCGACCCCGATCATCACGGCATCGTTGGTGAGGAAGCCGTGCGATACTTTCCCGAAATAACGGAATCCTTCCTGCAACCGTTCGACAATGAACCGGGGCATCCAAAAATGCAACGGCGAAGCTACCAGCCCGGGCGAATAGGACGAAACAGGCAGATCGTAGGAGTTACGCCCGTTCACAAAATCGACCATACGCTGTGCCGGGGCTGTCTGCCGGCGGTTGCCATTGAGATAGCATTCCCGTTCCAGATTTTCCTGAAACTTGATGCCCGCCAACACACCATACCGACTATACTCCTGAAAATCTTCTGGTTGCAATTCCACTACCATTCCCGAATTCGCCCATTTCGATCCGCGTGTAGAGGGCGACATGCCATTGACTACAATCTGCTCGGGACCGCTCGCCGCCGGCACGACAAAACCGCCGGGGCACATGCAGAAGGAATAGACCCCTCTGCCCTTCGATTGCGTCACGAAACTGTATTCCGCCGCCGGCAGGTATTCGCCCCTGCCTTTGGGGTTATGATATTGTATGCTGTCGATAAGCTGTTGCGGATGTTCCAGACGCACACCGACCGCGATACCCTTCGATTCGAGCCGGATTCCGGCTTCGTGCATACCGTAATAGACATCGCGGGCAGAGTGTCCGGTAGCCAGAATCACCGGTCCACGGAACTCCTTGCCGTCGGCAGTTTCCACCCCGACCACCTCATCGCCGCGAACCGTCAGGCGGGTCATGCGGGTTTCAAAATGTACTTCTCCGCCCGATGCCAGAATCCGGTTCCGCATATTCTCTATGACTCGCGGCAATTTGTCGGTCCCGATATGCGGATGCGCATCCGCCAATATCGATACCGACGCACCGTGTTGGCAGAAAATATTCAGAATCCTGTCTACATTTCCCCGCTTCTTGCTTCGGGTGTATAATTTTCCGTCGGAGAACGCTCCGGCTCCACCCTCACCGAAACTATAATTGGATTCGGGATCGATCCGCTGCTCGCGGGAGATCAATGCGATGTCTTTCCGCCGTTCGTGTACGTTCTTTCCCCGTTCCAGCACGATGGGACGGAAACCGAGTTCGATCAGGCGCAAGGCGGCAAACAGCCCTGCCGGTCCTGCTCCAACGACTATCGCCTGCGGTTTTCCCGATACATCGGGATAGTCGATACGGGTGTACGGTTCATCGACGGGTTCCTCATTGACATACACCCGCAGTTTCAGATTGACCATTACCACCCGCTGCCGTGCATCGATCGAGCGTTTCAACACCCGTACCGCTTTGATCGTACGGGCATCTATCCCCATCTCTTTCGCCGCACACAGCGTCATATTCTGTTCGGAAGCAGCCTGCACAGGCATTATCCGCATTTGTATTTCGTGAATCATAAACTGTTTGTTATCCGAATAACTGCCGGAACGCGTCTTCGACCTTGCGCACCTGCACGATTTCTATTTTCAGCTTCGACGTATCGAAGCCTTTTAGATTGTTGTAAGGAATCAGTATCCGCTTGAAGCCCAACTTCTCGGCTTCCAACACCCGTTGTTCGATACGGGTCACGGGACGAATCTCGCCCGAAAGCCCGACTTCGCCGGTCATGCAGACCGACGGCTCGACCGCCATGTCCATATTGGACGAAAGGATCGCGCAAATCACCCCCAAATCCATTGCCGGGTCGTTCACCTTGATACCACCGGCGATGTTGAGGAACACATCCTTTTGAGCCAATTTGAATCCCACCCGTTTTTCGAGTACTGCCAACAGCATGTTCATGCGCCGGATATCGAAGCCGGTAGCCGACCGCTGCGGCGTACCGTATGCCGCGGTACTGACCAATGCCTGCGTTTCTATCAGGAACGGACGTACACCCTCTACGGCTACGGCGATAGCCACTCCGCTCAACCCTTCGTGGCTTTGCGTAAGCAACAGTTCGGATGGATTGCTGACTTCCCGCAAGCCGTCCTGCCGCATCTCGTAAATACCAAGCTCCGCCGTACTTCCGAAACGGTTCTTGATCGCCCGCAAAATCCGGTACATATAGTGCCGGTCGCCCTCGAACTGCAATACGGTATCGACGATGTGTTCAAGTACTTTCGGACCGGCAATGCTACCCTCTTTGTTGATATGCCCGATCAGCAACACCGGCGTATTGCTTTCCTTGGCGAATTTCAATAACGCCGCCGCACATTCGCGCACTTGCCCTACGCTGCCGGGCGAAGATTCGAGCGAGTCCATCGCAATAGTTTGTATCGAGTCGATAATCACGATGTCAGGGGCGACATTGCGGATGTGTACGAATATTTCGTCGAGCGAAGTCTCGCACACGATATAACAGTCGGGGTGGTCGTGGCGGATGCGGTCTGCCCGCAATTTCAATTGCCGGGCACTCTCCTCCCCCGAAACATATAGTGTCTTCTTGCCGGTAATGCCCAGCACCGTCTGCAAAACCAGGGTCGATTTTCCGATACCCGGTTCTCCGCCGATCAATACCAGCGAGCCGGGAACCAGTCCGCCGCCCAACACCCGGTTCAACTCCACCGCTCCCAAGTCGATGCGCGATTCTTCGGAGGTTGTAATTTCGTCGATACGCAACGGGCGCATCTTCGTACCGTCCACCGAATGATACCCCGCCCGTGCCGCAGCGGCAGGCTTGGTATTCACCATTTCTTCGACATAGGTGTTCCATTCGCCGCAGATCGGGCATTTTCCGATCCACTTGGGCGATTCGGCACCACAGTTGCTACAAAAGTAAACCGACTTCGTCTTTGCCATATTTCGTTCATTTTCATGCACCTTTTCTCGCCTCGGCATAGCCCGAACACGTTCGGCTCTGCTCTCGGCTTATCGAAAACGTTCATCGTTATGCACCTTTTCTCGCCTCGGCATAGCCCGAACACGTTCGGCTCTGCTCTCGGCTTATCGAAAACGTTCTTTTTTTCATTTAAAGATGTATTGCCGTGCGCCGGCGAAACTCCGCACAAACCACAGCCGTAGCTACCGCCACATTCAACGATTCGGATGTGGGTTCGCCCACCGGATAGGAAGGGACGAACAGCCGCCTGCCGATATACGGTTCCAGTTGCGCCGAGATACCGTTTCCTTCATTTCCCATCACTACAATGCCGTTATCGGAGAGCGGTTCGTCATAGATATTCGTACCGTCCAAAAATGTACCGTACACCGGCAAGCCGTCAAGCGCGGCGAGTGTCTCGGGCAGATCGACATAGTGTACCTGCACACGGGCTATCGCCCCCATTGTCGCTTGCACGACTTTGGGGTTGTACAGGTCTGCCGATTCGGGCGAACAGAGGATATTCCGGATACCGAACCAGTCGGCGATACGGACAATCGTACCCAAGTTGCCGGGATCCTGCACGGTATCGAGCGCCAATGTCAGCGAGGAACGCAAAACGGAGAGATCGAGCCGGTAGTCGGGCATACGGAACACTGCCAATACCTCCTGCGGGGTAGTGAGTTGCGATGCCCGTTGCATTTCGTCGGGAGTGACAGCCACGGTTTCCGACCGTCCCCGCCAATCGGGATGCCGTTCCAACCAAGCGGAGGTCGCCAACAGCATCTCGCATTCGAACGCCCCCCACGAATCCTCTACCAATTTATTGCCTTCGGCAACAAAACATCCGCTCTCCCGACGACCTTTTTTACGTGCCAGAGCCTGTATCTGTTTTATCTTATTCTTACTCAACATATCCTGTTCATCATTATGCACCTTTTCTCGCCTCGGCATAGCCCGAACAAGTTCGCCTCTGACCTCGGCTTATCGAAAACGTTCATCGTTATGCACCTTCCGGTGCAAGATTCACCGGCAACCGCCATACGCGATATTCTTATTTCAGTTTCCATGTTTTCCACGTTCCGGTCAAGGCTGGCGAACAGGAGACGGTGGGAGTCTGCGACTTGGAGTTCGACAAAACCGACTCTTTCACCACTTCACTACGCAGATAGTCTACCAGTTCGCCCAGCGTAGCCGAGCCTTGTGTTTCCTGCCACTTTTTCAGCAGGTAGTACGTGAACAGCCCGTGCCGCTTCTCCCGATAGGGATAGGCGGTCTCGTCGTCGGACGCGGCGGTGAGCACAACCGTATTGCCTTGCAATGATTCGGGTTTCGATTTGATTGCCACGCCTCGCGCCGATGCCATCATCTTGCCGTCGCGCTGGGCTCCGCTGAAACAGGCATCGAGGAATACCGTGACTTTTTCGGCGGACAATTTTCCGAGCGTGGCATACAGATTCTTCAACGCATAGCCGGTCTCGACGTCCGATCCGTAACCGTCGGTCGGCAGCAGATATGCCGAACGGGTTGCCTCATCGGGGATGCCATGACCGGCATAATAGAAGATGACCGACGAACTGCTACCGCAGGCTGCCACTGCCCGGCTTAGCCAACCGAGCGCAGCACGCATGTCGTTCAGCGTGGCATCTCCATAAAAACGGATATTCTTTTCGGGAATACCGAAGGTTTCAATGCAGTACCGGCGGAAAACTTCTCCGTCGTTGAGGGCATATTCCACGTTCGACTCGCGACGGTAGTTTTCGTTGGCGATAATCACACACAGGGTATTCTCGTTGTTCGTCCTGCCTTTCGGGATGTTCAGATCGACATCCGCCAGAGTTTCCTTGCCGGATATTTTCGCCAACTCGATCTCGCCCCGCGGGGCAGACTTCACCTCGTCGATCACCAAACGGTTGCCCGACAGGGTCTGGTTGAGCGAAAGTGTGACGGTCTTGGATTCGGCATAGCGTCCGTATTTCTCCTCGATATCGATGCGCACCGGTATCGTGGTCTGCGTATAGTTGTTATTGACTATCAGAGAATAATTCAGCAAACGTTGGGATCCGCCCGGCATCGAAGCAATCGACAGTTCCGTCTCGCCTTCGGTGACAAAAACGTTCTCTGGTACTTTCACCGTTACCTTCACCCCATCGGCATTGCCGTGGCGGACGTTCTGCAACAGCAACTGCATGTCGAACGGAACACGCTTGGTGATGGTCGTTCCCGCCGCACTGTTTACGGCGTAGTCTGTGATTTGCAGATAGGGGGCGACAAAGGCGTTCGTTGCTACCGTGAGCGTCGTCGGGTCGCAACCGAATCCGTTCGGTTCGTAAACCGAGATACTGAAATCTGCCTTGCCGTCGGCAAGCGATGCCGATGCCGTAACGGGGACTTCGACCGACAGGGTCTGACCTGCCGCTATCGCCGGCAACTTCTGGTCGGCGACCGTAATGCCCCGCGCCGTAGTCCTTACCCGGGCTACGCATCCGCGACCCGCACCCTTGCCAGTATTGCTGACCTTGAATACGATTTTACAGGTTTCATCGGCATCTATCGCCTGATTGCCGGTCTGGTCGATGAAACGAAGCGAGCCTGCCACCAAATTGAGTATCGGCGGACGCTTCGGATCGACTGCCGGAGTTTTGGGAATTTGATTCTTCCGATCGTAAAAATGTCCGTCTTTGTAATACATCCTGAACTCTCCGCTCGGCTCGGTAACGGTGATATATTGCGCACGGGTACCGGGTATCAACCGCTTATAAGTTCCACCGTATGCCACCGTTACTTGATAACATCCGTTATTATCGCACAAGACGCTACCTTTCTTGAATGTTTTCGATTCGCCTGTAAGCAACGAAACATATTCATTGCCGGTATAGACTACATCGGGAATCGCCGTCTTTTCTATCGCCTTGTATTTACAAGGCAGTATCTCTTCGAAATTCTCGCTCAACAAACCATAACCGCCATTATATTTTTCTTGAACCACATATTTGTCACCCCATAGTTCCATTCCTTGGTATTCAAAAGGGATCAAGATTGCGCCCTTGGAATCGATCACACCTTTTTTCCATGTGTTGTACTTGTTGTTCCAAACCGTTACGATCGCCTTGTCTCCATCAATTTCAGCGAAAGGTTTCTTGCTATTATAACTACCACGGAGTTCGGATTGTAATATATTGGCATCCTTATCTATCAATGCCCACCGTTCATCGTATGTATCTTTTGCTTTTTTGGTCTTAACAAAAAAATTCTCACCGAACGGGAGAATGCCCCACAACTCAGGCAACAATATGTCGGCATTCTTATTCATCAATGCCCATTTATCCTGACGGTCATTACGCGCTGTTATCCTGACGAAAAAACTATCGCCGAACGGACGTATTTCAAAATACTTCGGCTTGACAGTCCATTCGCCGGCGGAATTCTGAATACCCCATTTCTCTCCTTTCTGAACGGGCTTATATGCTTCCGCCCCCGCAGCAAGAGCAACCCAAACGAGCAAAAAAGCTATAATTCGTTTCATAAGTAATACTCTATTTTAAACTCTTGGTTTTCAATAAACGCTACGCCTCGGCAAAACCGGTCCAAGTTTTCACTTGACCGCTTCTGCTCTCGGCTTGCAGTTTATTTCAGACAACTATATTAATTATGCAAAGATAGTGAAAGGCGAGAGCAGAAGCAAACGGGAAACGAAGTTTTACGATTGGATTCTGCCGAGCCGCATCCTATCTTATCCAAAAAAACTTTTACTCACACCGTTAAATCCTAATCGAAAAAAGTGTCACCAAGTGACAAGATTTTCGATTAGGGACAGGCTCTGCCGGATTGAAACAAACCTTACCCAAGAGAATTTGGTATTACAAAATTTTGTGGTAACTTTACCGACGACGTGTCATAATGACCTATCTGCTACGTTGTCATTGAAATTCGGGGCAAGTCGGTTACGCCTGTAAGTTCTTGTTCCCCTCATCCTCAACGTCTTGCATTCCAGCCGTTCTGACACGCCACAAGGATGCAAACCCCGCATTTCAAAATGCCTTCTGCATCTTCAACAATGAAAACAAACAAGGGCGGTGCGTCGCGTCGGAATACCGGTATTTTCCAAAGCCCGACACCACACATGCCTGCTATTTAAAATTATCGGAATATGAAATTCATAGGCGCACACGTCAGCGCATCGGGCGGCGTAGAAAATGCTCCACTTCATGCATCGGCTATCGGTGCAAACGCATTCGCTTTGTTTACGAAAAATCAGCGGCAATGGAAATCCGCTCCGCTTACCCGCGAAAGCATCGAGGCTTTCCGCAAGAATTGCGAAATCGGCGGATTCTCTGCCGACCACATTCTTCCGCACGACAGTTATCTGATCAACCTCGGGCATCCGGAAACGGAGGGATTGAACAAGTCGCGAGAAGCGTTCCTCGACGAAATGCAACGGTGTGAACAGCTCGGTTTGAAACTGTTGAATTTTCACCCGGGCAGTCACCTGAAAGCCATCTCCTTAGACGAGTGCCTGAAACGGATTGCCGAATCGATCAACCTGACACTCGACCGCACTTCGGGGGTTACCGCCGTTATCGAAAATACCGCCGGACAGGGCAGCAACGTGGGATTCCGGTTCGAACATCTTGCCGAAATCATCGACCGGGTGGAGGATAAAAGCCGCGTAGGAGTGTGCATCGATACCTGCCACGCCTTAGCCGGCGGGTACGACCTGATCACGGCTGAGGGCTACGACACGACCTGGAAAGCTTTCGACGAAATCGTCGGATTCGGCTACTTGCGCGGGATGCACTTGAATGACTCGAAAAAAGGATTGGACTCGCATGTCGATCGCCACGACAGCCTCGGAAAGGGAGAATTGGGATTACCATTCTTCGAACGACTGATGCGCGACAGCCGTTTCGACAATATTCCTTTGATTTTAGAAACACCCGACGAATCGTTGTGGCGTGAGGAGATCGCCCTGTTAAGAAGTATGGAATAACCGGAAAGCGCACCCAACTCCTGGAAAGCGGATCTTATAACAAACAAGAGGTTGCATCGAAATGCAACCTCTTGTTGTTATGTTCGGGTCGTTTCACACCCAAGAGAGTCTCCTACTTGATCACGCCGAGTTCTTTACCTACTTTAATGAATGCTTCTACACAAGCATCGAGTTCTTCGCGCTGATGTGCAGCCGACAGTTGCACACGGATGCGGGCTTGTCCCTGCGGCACAACCGGATAGTAGAATCCGGTGACATAGATACCTTCGTCGAGCATCCGTTTGGCAAAGTCCTGCGACAGTTTGGCATCGTAAAGCATCACGGCACAGATAGCCGACTGTGTGGGTTTGATGTCGAATCCGGCAGCCAACATTTTTTCGCGGAAATAAACGACGTTTTCCATCAGACGCGTATGCAGTTCGTCGCTTTCGTCGAGCATCTTGAATACTTCGATACCTGCTCCCACTACTGCCGGCGGCAACGAGTTGGAGAAAAGATAGGGACGTGAGCGCTGACGCAACATGTCGATAATCTCTTTACGACCGGTAGTGAATCCACCGATGGCTCCTCCGAATGCCTTACCCAGCGTTCCGGTGTGGATGTCAATACGTCCGTACACATTAAATTTCTCACTGACACCGCGTCCATGCTCCCCGACTACACCGGCAGAGTGGCATTCATCGACCATAACCAGCGCATCGTATTTTTCTGCCAGATCGCAGATTTTATCCATCGGTGCCACATTGCCGTCCATAGAGAATACACCGTCGGTAACGATAATACGGAAACGCTGTGCCTGCGCTTCTTGCAGACAGCGTTCAAGGTCTGCCATGTCGGCGTTGGCATACCGATAGCGTTTCGCCTTACACAGACGCACGCCGTCGATAATGGAAGCGTGGTTCAACGCATCGGAAATGATGGCATCGTTCTCGCCGAACAACGGTTCGAACACACCGCCGTTGGCATCGAAGCAGGCGGCATAAAGTATGGTATCTTCGGTTTTGAAATATCGGGCTATGGCTTTTTCCAATTCACGGTGCAGATCCTGCGCTCCGCAGATAAAGCGAACGGACGACATGCCGTAGCCGTGCGTATCCATCGCATTCTTCGCCGCCTGTATCAGACGGGCATTATTGGAAAGCCCCAAATAGTTGTTCGCACAAAAATTCAATACTCGGTTTTGACTTTCGGCTACCCGGATCGAAGAACTTTGCGGCGTAATAATCGTCCGCTCTTCTTTATACAGTCCGTTTCTCCGGATCTCTTCGAGTTCGTCGGAGAGATATTTTTTCATTTTGTCAAACATAACTTTATTTTTTTAGTTTAATTCATGCACCTTTTTCTCAACGAACCCGCATTATCCACGCACTTGTTTTTCTTTCAAGTGGCGAATCATATCGACTGTCATTGCCGGCAGATCGAAGTCGGGTTTCCACCCCCACTCGGCACGGGCGCAACTGTCGTCCATCGAATCGGGCCAGGAATCGGCTATGTGCTGGCGCAAATCGTCGATGCAATATTCGATTTCGAATGCCGGATAGTGTTTGCGTATTTCGGCATAGATCATTTCCGGATCGAAACTCATCGAGGCAATATTGAACGCATTGCGGTGAACGAGCTTCGACGGATCGGCTTCCATCAGCATCACCATAGCTTTCAGGGCATCGGGCATGTACATCATGTCCATAAATGTGCCGGCAGCTACGGGTACTTTGAATTTTTCTCCGGCTACGGCTGCATAGTAGATTTCCACAGCATAGTCGGTGGTACCACCACCGGGCAGGGTGACGTAGGAAATCAGTCCCGGGAAACGGACGGAACGGGTATCCACACCGTAACGGTGGTAATAGTAGTCGCTCAACAACTCGGTCGTCACCTTGCTGACACCGTATATGGTTTGCGGGCGCTGAATGGTTTCCTGCGGAGTCTGTACATGGGGCGAAGAAGCACCGAATGCACCGATCGAACTGGGTGTGAACACCGCACAACCTTTCTCGCGTGCGATTTCCAACAAGTTCAAAACCCCGCCGATCTGAATATTCCAAGCCAATAAAGGTTTCTTTTCCGCCTGGGCAGAAAGGATCGCAGCCAAATTATATACCGTGTCGATGTGGTATTTATCGACAATGGCGGCAATTTGCGCCGCATTGGTAACATCGGCAACTTCGAGCGGACCTCCATACCGTAATTCATCCGATACCGGCACACCTTCGATATATCCTGCCACCACATTGTCACCTCCATAAATGGAACGAAGGTGGGTCATTAGCTCCGAACCGATTTGTCCGGTCGCTCCAATTACAAGAATCCTTTTCATTTCTATACTTAGATTTCGGTTTTTAAATAAAGCGCCCCCGAAGATCGGATCGTTTTATTTTAAATTGTAAGAACAATAGGTTTAAAAGGTTTGACAACACACTGTTCGTGCATTTCAAAGATAATTATTTTTTCTAAATATTGTTCAATTTTTGCGGTTTTTATCGTGCGTTTTTTTCATCGTCCGCTCTCCTTGACCAGACGCAATATCCGGCTGTTGAAACGCGACTCATCCAAGAGCCGTTCCAAGGTGAGGTGCATCCGGTAACGCCAGTAATGACGGGAATTTGCCGGGACATTAATCCGCTCTTCCGCCGGGTTTTCGCGACGCAGCGTTTCATCGATCGACATCCAATCCTGCCACGGCAGAATCACCAGCATCGAGGGCGATGCCAGATGTTCTTCGACGATCCGCGCACAGATCCACGGCTCGCATACGCCGGGGGCTTTACCTTTGCAGTCGAGGACAGAGGTGTAGAAGCGCTGCGTGCTTTCGGCGTTTTCTTCCCACCAGCCCCGTATGCCCGACATATCGTGCGTGGAGGTGGTGGCAACCGACAGATAGGGGTATTCTTCGGGCTTGCCGAATTCATATCCGAACTGTTTCGGCATGCGCTGTATTTCGAGCGAAAGGATCTGCAACTGCTCCATGACTTCGGGCACACACAATGGAATCATACCCAAATCTTCGCCGCAAACGAGCATGCGGGTCGAAGAGGTAAGGGGCGGCAGTTTTTCCAATGCTTCCCGTTTCCAATATTCGTTGTGACGGAAATAGAAAAAGTCGTCGTGCATGCGGTCGTAAGCGATACGTTGTCCCGGCGAAAGCGTCCGGTAGACTTCGGTTTTCGCTCCCGAAATACGCGGATGATACATGCCGCGTTTTACCGGGTCTTCGACGAAAAGCACTTCGTCGTGCAACTGCTGCAAGCCGGCTACAATCCGGAGGGTCGCAGCGTCGTCCCGATCGCGGTAATACGCGGCGATTTTCCGCTGCGTGTCGAACTCCGGTTTAAACCGGTAGATACCGTCGTCGGCTTGTTCCAAACAGGTAGCGCGGACTTCGCCGGCTTGTTCGCCAAACAGCTCTACAAGCAGCGTATCGGTGATATAGGGACGGGCATAGCGTTCGACATCGAGTTGCAGCCCGTAGTCCGCCAGCTCCCGGGGGGTAAAGGGCAACGCGGGATTGAAATGCCCCAGAAGCCCGTGTATGGCATGATCGGGTATTTCCCAGATGCGGAAAAAGCCGAGGATGTGGTCGATACGGTAAGCATCGAAATATTCCGCCATTTTACGGAATCGGGACTTCCACCACGCATAGCCGTCGCGCGACATACGGTCCCAATTGTACGTAGGGAATCCCCAGTTCTGCCCCAATACGGAGAAGTCGTCGGGCGGCGCACCCGCCTGACTGTCGAGGCGGAACAGTTCGGGATATTGCCACGCATCGGCACTGGTACGGCTTATGCCGATCGGGATGTCGCCTTTGAGTACAACACCCCGTCGATGGGCATAATCGCGCACCTCTGACAACTGACGATGCAGGTGGTACTGAGTGAAATAGATCTTGGATATTTCCTTATAACGGGCACTCCACGGGGCACAAAGGTCGGCAATGCGTACCGCATCGTACCGGGCGTATTCGCCCCAACAGGTGTAATCGGCTGTATGGTATTCGTCACGCAACACGCAGAATGCGGCATAGGGTTGCAGCCAAGTCTTGTTCTGTTCGAAAAATTCTTTGTAACCGGCACTTCCCAACGTTTTCTCCCCGACCTGCTCGAAAAGGAGTTGCAGGTATTCCGTTTTTACCCGGTTCACCCGTTCATAGTCGATCTGGGGCAATGCGTTCAGTTCGTCGCGAAGGCGGTCGAAACGATCACGGTCAGCCCGATTTTCGAGTTGCGCGATCTCCGACAGGCGCAAATACTGCGGATGCAGCGCGAATGTGCTGTTGGCGTTGTAAGGATAGGAATCCTGCCACGTACCGCCCATCGTCGTATCGTTGATCGGCAGTATCTGAATGAATTTCAATCCGGTCTGTACCGCCCAATCGACCATCTTTTTCAAATCGGGAAATTCGCCGACGCCCATTCCTTCTTCACTGCGCAACGAGAATACGGGAATCGCCACACCCGCACCTTGCCACCGTTTCGAAGGATTCATGAAGCGAAGACCGGAATAACGGATGTATTCATCGGGCAGAGATAAATGCCCGGAAAAGATACGGTCTTCACCGGTCTCCCATGCTATCAGGCGGCGGGTTTCACGGTCCAGTATCACAAACTTATAGGCAAACCTGTCGGGCAAGCAGTTTGCCGGCAATGCCAGCGTCCAATACGGGAAAGCATAGTCGTTCATCGGGATAGCCCGTTCGACATTCCATGCCCCCAAAGCATCGGGTTCTCCGACCATAGCCAATACCTGATCGGGGTAGATCATCGGTGCTGCAACCTGAAACATCACCTGCCCCGCCTCAACCGGTTCGGGTGTCACCGAACGGTGCGACCGGAACAACACCCCCTCGGTAAACGCCGAAGAGTAATAGGACTGGTTGTGCGGACGATCCGCCCAACGGTCGCAGCAACGATACCGGCGTACTCCCGCCGAGGGTTCGAACGGGCGCAGACCGCCCCACTCGCGACGTACTACGGAACCGGAGTTCTTTACGATATAACCGTAGCGGAACGCCGCCGTATCGGAAGGCAATTGCAGGGTGTAACGCCAATAGCCGTCACCGCTATATTCCATACGGAGCGATTTGGATTCGTCGGTGTTTCCGAGCCGGTCGCCGGTTCCGGTCAGATAGAGGGCTTCGCCCCACACCGTATTATAATGTATCTCGAATGTTATTTCCATAAGGAAAAGATGTGTTTTATTTCAGGAGCGTAAAGATAGGGATTTCCCGAAAAATCCGCATATAAAAACAACGGTAAAAAAGGGAGTGTACCGGAAATGCCGATAACGGCACTTCTCCCCGTCCGTATCATTCTGTTTGCCTATACGGTGTCCGTATTCATTCTGATAGACTTGCGATATTCCGACGGCGACATCCCGACGGCTCGTTTGAAATAACGTCCGAAGAATGACGGGGTCGGGAAATTCAGGTCGTAACAAATCTGCTGTATCGAATTCTGTGTCGATGACAATTGAGCCTTGGCATCGAGAATCACATAATCCTCAATCCACTGCAACGCAGGCTTGCCGCTGGCTTTCTTTATCAGCGTAGTGAGATATTTGGCTGTCAGATTCATGCGCCCGGCGTAATATTCCACATCGCGATGTTCATGATAGTTCGATTTGACAAGCGAAATAAACGCATTCATAACCTCCGATTGGCGAGAATCCGTTGTCTTTTTGACCGCCTCCCGATGTATGAACCACCCCATATTCAAGAAGAATAGGCGCGTAAGCAGTTGGAGCGACTCTTTTGTATTGGGATTGAGATCGGAGATTTCGATCATTGCCCGGCACATATTGACATACGAATTGACGGCATTTGCCGTACGGTCGTCGAGCAGAATGCAGGGATTGTTCTCCACACTTTCGTAGAACTTATACCCGTCGCCGATGTTCAATCCATACAGAAACGACTGCGACATAAATATGTATGTGCCTTTGAAATCGGGGCTGACCTCGAACGATTCCATAATATGGTCAGCAAGTACGATCACCAAATTGTTTTTGCGCAAATGGTACTGCCGTAGGTTGATGGTTCCCGTCGCCTCGCCGTCATTGCAGATTACAGCCAGCACGTCTCCCAATTTATAGGGATGACGAGCCTGAAACTTGAATGTGGGATTGTGCACAATCACAAAATCATTTCCATACTGTTCAAGCCAGTCGGTATGCTCGATGTCGATATTGTTCATCAATAGCGTGCCCCTGTCTGCGCGGGACAATGTTGCCGAAGTTACCATATCATCGCTTTTTCAATCTCTCCACAAAAGTATGCAATATTTCTTCAACAAAGAAATAAAAACGAAATATTGCATATTATACAGGAATAATATGGCTTGTAACGATTCTTTTTACGGAATAATTTCGCACTCGAAAACAAAACAGAAATACAATATGAACAATCGAATCTATCTAGTAACAGGTGCTGCCGGATTTCTCGGCGGAACGATCTGCCGTCAGCTGATAGAACGCGGCGAGCAGGTACGGGCATTTGTACTGCCCAATGACAAAGCGATGAAATATCTGCCCGCAGGGGTCGGAATATGCGAAGGTGATCTATGCAACCAAGAGTCGCTGTCCCGATTTTTCGATGTTCCTACCGGCACGCGCATCGTCGTCATTCACAGCGCAAGTATCGTTACCGTCAATCCCGAATACAACCCCAAAGTTATGGAGGTAAACGTAGACGGTACGAGAAATATCATCGGACAGTGCCGCATACACTCCAATTTCGAAAAGCTGGTCTATGTGAGCAGCACCGGATGTATTCCCGAATTGCCCAAAGGAGAGCCGATCCGCGAAATAGAGCATTTTTCTCCCGACGGTCTTCGCGACTGTTACAGCCAATCGAAAGCACTGGCTACACAAGCCGTATTGGATGCCGCCGCGGATGGGTTGAATGCCTGCGTGGTTCACCCTACGGGAATTATGGGACCCGAAGATTTCGCCGTAGGACACACCACACGTTCCCTGCTTCAAATTATCAAAGGCGAAATGCCGGCTGCCATTGCCGGCACGTTCAACCTTGCCGATGTGCGCGATCTGGCAGCGGGAACGATTGCCGCAGCCGACAAAGGCCGCAAAGGCGAATGTTACATTTTAGGCAATGCGGCGGTGTCGTTCAAAGAGTTTTCAAATCTTGTCGCCCAAGAGAGCGGCTGCCGGAAAATCAAATTTTTCATGCCGGGCAAAATCGCCTATCTGCTTGCCTGCATAATGGAACGGCGGGCAACCAAGAGCAACGGACATCCGAAAATGACGACCTATGCCGTCTGGAACCTCATCCGCAACAACGAATTCGACAGTAGCAAAGCGGTGCGTGAGTTGGGATATTCCACCCGCCCGTATGAGGAGACGATGCGCGACCAAATCGCATGGATGAAGTCTGCCGGATTGATCGCGTAAGCATTTATCAACCGGAGTCCGATACACCGACCCGAATCGAAACGTCAAAGTACAAAAGCCAAGAATCATTTCTTCCTAAAAAAAAGCCTATGAAAGCTGGATAAAACTTTCATAGGCTTTTTAGAAAACAGGGAGGCAATCGCCCCATGTTCTATTCTTTCTACCTGACAAGGACTATCCGCAACGGGATGTTCCGCAGTTTTTACAGATCAGGCATCCTTCTTGGTAGATGAGTGATTCGTGTCCGCAGTTGGGACATTTCTGTCCGCTGGCTTCGGTTCCGTTAGGCAGGTATTTCTTCAACGCCCGTTCGACACCGTTTTTCCAACTGTTGATCGACTGGCTGTCGAGTTCAAGACCCGATACCAACTTCAACACCTGATCGATCGGCATTCCGTAACGCAACACTCCGGATATGAGTTTGGCATAGTTCCAATATTCGGGGTTGAACTTGTCGGACAATCCTTCGATCGTCGTTTTGTATCCGCGTTTGTTCACGAACTGGAAGTCGTAACGTTTCGTTCCGTCCTCGTTGATCGCCTTGACAATCTTACCTTTCTCCACATTCTTCGGACAGAAGATACCGTTATCGTCGTCGGCAAGACCGGTGAAGATTTCGTAAGGAGCTCCGTCTTTCAGTCCGACAAAGGCAATCCATTTTTCTTTATTGTTCTGGAAACGGACCACGTCGGCTTCAAGTTCGATGGGGCGTTTGATCATTTCGGGGGTGATCATCGGTTGCTGAGGTTTCTTTTCCTCTTTCTTTACCGATATCAGGACACCCGAACGCGAACCGTCGCGATAGACCGTACAGCCTTTGCAACCCGAACGCCATGCTTCGACATAGAGCTGACCGACCAGTTCTTCGCTAACGTCGGAGGGAAGGTTGATCGTCACACTGATCGAATGGTCTACCCATTTTTGCACACGTCCCTGCATTCTTACTTTCTGCAACCAGTCTACGTCGTTGGAAGTCGCTTTATTATAAGGCGAACGGGCAACCAGTTCGTTGATTTCGTCCTGTGTATAGTCGGTGCGCACCTCGATACCCTGTGTTTCCATCCACGTAACGAATTTGTGGTGGTACACAACGTATTCTTCGAATGCATCGCCGGTCTCATCGACATAGTCGATCCGCACTTCCGGATCGTTGGGATTTACCTTGCGGCGACGGCGATATACGGGAAGGAATACGGGTTCGATACCGGATGTAGTCTGTGTCATCAGACTGGTCGTCCCGGTGGGAGCAATGGTCAGACAGGCGATATTCCGTCGTCCGTATTTCACCATGTCCTGATAGAGTTCGGGATCGGCATCCTTGATACGGGCGATAAACGGATTGTGCTCTTCGCGTTGGGCTTCGAAAATCGAGAACGAACCGCGTTCTTTTGCCATTTCGACCGACGAGCGGTAGGCAGCCAAAGCCAATGCCCGGTGTACTTTTTCAGAGAAATCCGTAGCCTCTTCCGTTCCGTAACGCAATCCTAACGATGCGATCATATCGCCTTCGGCAGTCGTTCCCACACCGGTACGGCGGCCTTGCAACGTGCGGGTACGGATTTTATTCCACAAATGTTTCTCGGTCTGTTTCACCTCATCGGTTTCGGGGTCGGCTTCGATCTTCGACAATATCTTGTCGATCTTTTCCATTTCGAGGTCGATGATGTCGTCCATCATCCGCTGCGCCAGCATGATATGTTTCCGGAACAGGTCGAAATCGAAATAGGCGTTGTCGGTGAACGGGTTCACTACATAAGAGTAGAGGTTCACGGCAATCAACCGGCAACTGTCGTACGGACACAAAGGTATTTCGCCGCAAGGGTTGGTCGATACGGTTTTAAATCCTAAATCGGCATAGCAATCGGGTACCGATTCCCGGGTGATCGTATCCCAAAAGAGTACGCCCGGTTCTGCCGATTTCCATGCATTATGCACGATTTTTTTCCAGATTTCCTGTGCATTCACCTCTTTCGTCACCGACGGGTGTAAAGAGTCGATCGGATATTGCTGTACGTACGGTTTGCCGGCAATGGCGGCTTCCATGAAGTCGTCGTGTATTTTCACCGAAACATTCGCTCCGGTCACTTTTCCCTCAGTCATTTTCGCGTCGATGAAAGCTTCCGAATCGGGGTGTTTGATCGACACGGAGAGCATCAGCGCACCACGACGTCCGTCTTGTGCGACTTCGCGCGTGGAGTTGGAGTAACGTTCCATAAACGGCACCAGACCGGTAGAAGTCAATGCCGAGTTTTTCACCGGCGTGCCTTTGGGCCGGATATGCGAAAGGTCGTGCCCTACTCCGCCCCGGCGCTTCATCAACTGCACCTGCTCTTCGTCGATTTTAATGACACCGCCATACGAGTCGGGGGCTCCGTCCAACCCGATCACGAAACAGTTGGAAAGCGACCCGACTTGATAGTTGTTACCGATTCCGCTCATCGGACTGCCTTGCGGAACGATATAACGGAAATGTGCCATCAGGTCGAACAGTTCCTGTGCCGACAAAGGGTTGGGATAACGCTGCTCGATACGAGCGATTTCGTTTGCGATACGCCAGTGCATATCGTCGGGAGTCTTTTCATAGATATTCCCATAGGAATCTTTCAAGGCGTACTTGTTCACCCATACGCGAGCAGCCAATTCGTCGCCGTTGAAATAGTCTAACGATGCGGCAAACGCCTCATCATACGTGTAACTTTTGGTTTCCACCGTGGTATAAATTTAAAATTAGTATCTTTCAAAAGACAGACTGCCAACGGAGAGCCGTCATCGTAATCCGGACTTTACCGCCCAAAGGAGCGGACAAAAATCCCCCCCGACCGCATTACGCCCGCTTCCGCATCTTTGCGATCGCAGACTACGCGTGTACTTTCCGGCTCGGAGAAAACGAATCCGATTACCGATTCTCGATTTGCAACCTTTTTTTTAAACGGAACAATAACTCCCCACCGAAACTATTCGTAACAACATACAAGGTAGCTCGGTTAGGTTTGTGTTATTGCACACACTGGAAAAAGATCGGATAGAAAAAGATTTACACTGCAAGTTTATAGAAAAGATTTAACGTGCACAAATTATTTCTCATTTATTTATCAACAATCGAACAAAGTTTTCCATTTTATTTTATAACAAACTAAAATTCAATACTATAAAATTTTAGAGCTAATAAAAAATTTTCCTTTTTGTTTTTTGAATGCCCTGCTACGACAACCATATCGCACTCTATCCCGTTTCCCGCCGGTCAAGAAATTTATCAAGAGAAAAAAGAGAAACAAAAAAATACCGGATACGAAATGGCAGATAATGCCTATTCCGCATCCGGTATTTCAAATGGTTATCGACAAAAAGCCAGTATTACCGGCAATCACTGCACAACACTTTCATTCCGAGCAGATGTTTCTATCCGACCTATTCATTTGCGAAGTTGGTATATAACCGGAATTCATGAGCCGGGACGGAAACGGATACTCCACCAGCCGTCGAAGTTCCGCCTTCCAGATACTCATGCCAAGTGCCGTCGGGCAAGAGATGCTCCATCGGCGCCGCCGTAAAGTTGGCATACGCATATAGTTTCTTCCCGTTCACCGCTTCCAGCAACAAGGTATATCCGTTATCCCAATCGGCGGTGTAATTCACCCGCCACGTCAATTGCGCCGAAGGTTTGAAGAGTTCGGGATGTTCTGCCCGCAATCCGATCAACTGCGTATAGGTATCGACAAGAGCCTTGCGGGTTGTCTGGTATTCCCAATGCAACGGCTTTCGTCCGGTACGTCCGTTTTTCTCGATAGAGACATCGTATCCCATTTCGCCAAACTGCCAGATCATTTTCGGACCGGGCACAGTCAGGAAGAATGCAGCGTTGGACGAGAGTTGTTTTATCCGTTGTTCGAGGTTGCTTTTCAACACCCCGTTACCGAATGCAATCTGCTTATATGCACATCGTTCCTCGTCGTGGCTCTCCATGTATCCGACAAATTTGTCGGGGTAAACGGAGTCGTACAAACCCGAAAAGTCGCACTTGTCTTTCCACCCCATCGCCGACTGGCAATAGGCACCGTTCATGTTCCGCCAAAAGCAGACCCCGTCGGCAGCCAATGTCCGTTCTTCGTCGGCACAGAAATGTTCCATAATGACTATTGCATCGAATTTTACCGCTTTCACGGCGTTGTAATACTCTTTCAACACCGCTACACGTTCGGGGTCGGTCACCATCAGATCGCTGTCGCCGGATGTTTTTTTCTGGGTAAACCCTTTCGTGAAATCGAAACGGAAACCGTCGATCCGATACGTTTCCAACAGATATTTCAGATTTCGTTTTACGAACGACCGCGTGAGAGCGGAAGAGTGATTGAAATCGTCGGGCGAAAATACATACTGGCTGTGGGGCGTCTCCGAATTGAGCCACGGATTGTTTTCCGCCGGGCGATTCCGGAACGAATCCCAATACATCCGTGAAAACGGATTGTCGTTATTCGTGTGGTTGTACACGACATCGAATATGACCGCTATGCCATAGCCATGACAGGCATCGACAAATGCCTTGTATTCGTCGGCAGTTCCATAAGAGCCGTCCAAAGCGAAGTAGAGACCGGTATTATATCCCCAGCTGTCGTTCCCGGCAAATTCCTGTACCGGCATCAGTTCGATAGCATCGACTCCCAACTCTTTCAGATACGGCAATTTTTCCGTCGCACCCGCCAAGTCGCCGGTATCGGAGAAATCGCGCAGCAACAGTTCGTAAATGACCGGACTTTCCAGATTGCCCATTTCAAAATTTTCGTTCTTCCACACGTAGGGTTGCGGTGTGGTGTTCACTACCGACACATAGGGCGCAGCGGCTTCCGACGGATAAGCGGCATCCACATTTTTCTCCAAGGCTTTTTCGCAATAGGGATCGCACAGATAACTGCCTCCGCACTGCTTGTCATAGACAAAATACTGAAAATGTGTTTCGCCGGCAGGCAGAGCGTCGAGCGTGATCCACCAACAACGGTTGTCGCTGTCGTATTTCATCCGGTAATCGTTATCCAGCGTCCAACGGTTGAAGTCGCCGACTATAAATACATCGTCCTTGTGAGCACCTTGCGTGTCTTCGTCGTGCAATACCCACGTCACCGAGGAGGCGGAATTTACGTGAATCCCCGCCTTGTCGCCTTCAAGGAGCGGCATCGGTTCTGTTTTTGCCGGCTGGCGCACAAATCCGTTCCGGGTATCGTCTACCAACGTGGCAAAATCGGAAGTCTGTTTTCCGCCATTGGCATCCCGCAGAATCAGGTTGAGCGTCTGCAATAGTTCGGATTCCGGAAATCCGTAGAAGTCGCGTACCGAGACGGGCAGTGTTATGCTCCATTGATTCCGTTTGATGCGGGTGAGTTTATATTTTGCCTGATTATCGCCCCATACCGGTGCTCCTTCCCATTTCACTCCCACTCCGGAGTGTAGATAGAGATCGCCGGTATGACCGTAAAATGTACTGCCCGACGGGGCTTTAAACGTGATAGTCAGAGGCATGTCGGCTTCGGGAAAAACCGGATCGAAATTAAAGCCGTCGCGGATAACCGGGGTTTCGGGCTCGGGCGACGGAGCCGGTATCTGCGGTTCATCGTCGGAACATGCGACCGTTACGGATAGCATTCCACCCAGAATCCACCCGATACAATTAAAAAACTTCATAGGCACTGTCAGTTTCATTCGTTTATATCCATACACATTTTCTCACCCCGGCATAGCCCGAACAAATCAGGCTTCGCTCCCGGTTTATCGAAAACGCATTAAAATCAAGTATAAAAGACGATGTGTCATAATGTCCAATCTGCTGCGTTGCCATCGGAATTCGAACTAAGTCGTTTACGTCAGTAACCCCCTGTCATCCTCAGCGCCTTGCATCTTAGATATTCTAACGCATCAAAAAGGGATTGCATCGAAATTTCCATTTCGACACAACCCCGTAAATAAACAGAATCTATTCTACTCTACCCTTACCTGCGGTAAAGTCGATATATACTTTTTGTCCTGCTTCCACAGCACATTCGTAACCCAATTCGCCCAAGTTGTCGGAAACGGCTTTGTTTTCGCGGTAAACGATCGTACCGTCTCCGCCATTCGCCAGATCGAGTGTAAACTCGCTTTTCCACCAACTTCCGGCATCGACCGCAGTGACACAGATACGGGCAGTACCTGCCGCCGTTGCCGCCGGCGATACGAATTCGTCGGTTTCATCAGCCGGTACGGTGAACCGGGTGGCTTCCTCACAGTTCCATGAGCTTTCGACCAGACCGCCCAACAGATAGACGGCAGGTTCGAGGAACGAAATAGTTCTGCCGTCGTTCGTTATCGCAACGACCACGATATACCATCCCGATTTACCGATAGCAATATTACCGCCTTCATTCGTCAGATTTGCCAGTTCGATCGATTCTGCCGATATGGCATCGTCGCTGTAACCGAAATCGCTTTCCCATTTACGGGCAGGGGCGAACTTGATCTGTTCTCCGGCAGCATAGTATTGCATGCTCCAAAACATTCCGGGTGTTTGTGTCACCGGTACCATTTCGACGGCATCGGTCCAGTTCCAGTCGGAGCTGTACGCCGATCCGTTGATGAACATCTGAACCGGCAGATCTTCTCTTATCGAATAGGTGAAGTTCTCCAAGTCGAGCGCGATCCGATATTTTTTGCCACCGGGGCAAGAGAGGTTGCCCGGTTCGCCGCCTTCTTTGTCGATGAATGCCAAGAGATCGGACGATTCCATTTCCTTGCACGATCCCAAAGCGGTTTTCCATGCCTGAGGCGTATCGATCGTACTGCCCGGAATGATCTTAAACTCGAACTTGTCTTCCGGTGAAACAATAACCGCGAATATCATGGAGTTTTCGCTTTCCGGTTCCAGTTTCAGTGCCGTCGTCTTGTCCAGCTGCCAGCCGTTCAGACCGCCGACAATATAGTATTCGGTATCTACCGCCGGCGTGGCGACCGGTGTAACCGCCATCGTCTCCTGCTGGTTATCGTTCAGCGTCGTAGCCTCGCCATATACCGTGCGCACTACCGGAGAGTAGTTCACGGTAACGTTGCGGGCAACGCTTTTCTGCGATCCGTACAAAGAGGCAACCGCCCGGTTCAACTCCGTCAAACGTACTTTCAGACCTTCCTCTTTTACCACGGCAGGCAGATTTACCGTCTTCCCTTCTGCCGAAAGCGTTACGTCGCAGGCAAACATCGAACAGTCCTCGGCAATTGCCGATACGGTTGCGATTATCGCCGAGTCTGCTTCCTGTTCGTTCAGGTTCATCGCGGCAACGGATGCCAGTTCGATCGAAACGGTCATCGCCTCATCTTCCGGATTGTGCTGCGGATCAGCCCAATTCGTGTAATCTTCATCGCAAGCGGTGAATGCTGCCGAAGCCAGCAGCAAACACGCCATATATGATAATTTTTTCATATTGATATTCTATTTATCAGGTTAATGATTATTGAACAGACCCTGTCCGTTGAACGAAATTCAAATGGACTTGTTGTCCGGCACTCATGCCGACCATGTATTCGGCACCTATTTCCGACCACGAATCGAAGATGTTTCTGTTTTCACGGAAGAAAATCTTGCCATCGACAATCGTAAATTCGGAACGCCACCAGTCTTCGCCCGCGATCTTGACCGACATACGCAACTCGCCGCTGCCCGTACATGCCGGAGAGATAAAGTCGGCATCAGCCGTTTCGGGTTCGACAAAGCGTCCTTCCTCGCTGAAATTCCACGATCCGATCGAATTTCCGATCAAATAAATTTCACAGGGAGCCAGATCGAGGGTAAAGGCATAATCGGTGCCCTTGATGCCGACCGAAATGATCACCGTGTACCATCCGGATGCTGCCACCGCAATGTTCTGTCCGCCGAATCCGTCGTCCTGACCGGAGAGCAGATCGGAAGCCGAAGAGACACGGCTATCGTTGAAGCCGATGTATTCACCCTCTTTCGTTCCGAACTTGAACATATCGCTGCCGCTGAAATAGAATACACCGAAGAATTTCGATACACCGTTAAGGGCTGCCAACGGAATCCAGTTGCTCCAATTGCTTCCTGCCATCGAACCGTTTACGTAGAGGTTTGCCGGGATTTCCAACGGGGGAACGGCTTCATAGCCCAATACACGGGGCAGCTCGATCGTATTCGAATAGGCGATACCGCGTCCGCTATTCGTCAGTTCGGCTTTCAGGCGAATGGAAACGGGAATCGGATCGGCAGGAAATTTTTCGTCGGATGACGCACTCCACAAATCGCCCAATGCCAAAGCCAGTTCCAACGCACTGACTTCCATACGGGTAGACGTATAAGTCGTACCTAACGTAAGGTAATTAGCCACCGTACCGGCTTCTTCGTCGGTTTCTACAAACTCCTCGTCCAACGATACCTGAACCGAATAGGTCGTCGCCATAGGCATACCGTAAGCCGGTTGCGAACAGGTAAGCAACAGGGATTCCGAGTTGAGCAGATCATATACATTGTTTTCTGCAAACGCAGGGACGTTCAGCACAAACGTATCGGGTTCGCCGAGTATCGGATTGCTGTCACGATCGGCATCGCATGCCGACAAGGAAAACAAGCCGACAGTCCATGCCATTAGTTTATATAAGTTTTTCATTGTGTTTAGTCTTTAAAACGTGAATACAGTGACTGTTAATATCCGGGGTTTTGCAACATGTTCCGGTTGGTCTGCGTTTCCGTATAAGGTATCGGATAGAGATTGTAAACAGATCTCACACCGTTTCCTTCGAACGAACCGCCTTTCCAATCCCACAGATAAGTGCTGGATGTGAAGTAACCATAGCGGATCAGGTCGGTGCGACGGAAGCCTTCGAGATAGAGTTCACGAGCCCGTTCGTCCAAGATATAATCGAGCGTCAGGTTGCTGGCTGCCGGCATATCCACCGCATTGGCACGATCGCGCAATGCCTTGATATCCAGCCATGCGTTCTGTTGCGCATTGTCGCCTCCGGCTCTCAGATAAGCCTCAGCCCGAATCAGATAGAGTTCTGCCAAACGGAAGAAAGGAATATCGGTATCGGGAACGGTCGGGTCGTGAGCCGGTTGTCCGTCGGAGCGGAGATTAGTCCATTTCATAATGGAAAGTCCGTCGGTAAACTTACCTACACTTTCCAGCTCGGCTTTACGTCCGGTAGAATAAAACAGCGCACGGTCGTCTTTGGCAGCCAGCTGTATGTCGCGGACATTCTGCCATTTGTTGTCGGCGTATTCGGTATAAGGTATATCGTCGTCGTTGGTAAAGAATTTATTTACCAATGCTTTGCGCGAACGGATACATTCCCACGACTCGACAATTCCGCGAGTAGGCATATCGCCCTTTTGCAGTGCTGCAATGAGGAAGAACGAACCGCCGTAGCTTTGCGACTTGATACCATCCTGACGAATGGGGAAGATTATTTCCTGAACGGCATCCGGGTTCTCATCGTTGTCTGCCATGAACAGGTGTTCGTAGTTGCTGCACAACTTGTAACCGTTTGCCGGATCGAGCACTTTGCCGGCATACGTGATAGCATCTTCCCAACGCGGTTGTCCGGTATATACCTCGGCATTGAGGTAAAGGCGGGCACGCAATACCCAGCAAGCGGCTTTATCGGCTCTACCGAACGGTGCTTGACGCGGTTCCGCCATATCGGGTTCGATCGCCTCCAATTCACTTTCGATATAGGTAAAGAGCTCGGGAGCGGTCTTTTGTTCGGGATTGGCAGAAGAGAAATGTTCGGTAAACGGAGCTTTTCCGAATACATCCATCTGATAATAATAGAACATGGCACGCAAGAAGCGGGCTTCGGCGCGCTGCCGTACCGAAACAGCATCTTCCTTTCCGGCGATGTGATCCAGGAAGAAGTTGCAAAGGGTCACATTATACGCCAGACGATTGTAGAGAATTTCCGTCTGCTGGTGAGAAGAGTTCCAACGCATGAACGAAAGTTCGGGAATTCCGACATTCTCCTGCCAAGTCCAGATCATCTCGTCCGTGCCGTACTCGTTGTTGGTAAAAAGGGCGCGATAGAAACAGCTTTGTCCTTCGTCCTTGACCGCGATGTCCGGATCTTCTTTCAATTTCTGACCGGTAAGTCCCAACGATGCGTACAGTTTGGCGAAATACATCTCCTGATCGAACGTGGAGGTTCTTTGCGGATCGATCGGCGATATATCGAGATCGTCGATACAGGATGCCGTTCCGATCGTCAAGCCTAAACACAGAGCTGCCGCGGCTATTGATTTTATATATCTGATTTTCATAATCTTTTACTTTTAAAATTGGAATTAGAATTGAAGACTTAAACCGACAAGGAATGTTACCGGATGGGGATAAATATTTTTATCGATTCCATCGGCTCCCGCTTCGGGATCAAGACCGGTGTACTTCGTCACGACAAAGGGATTTTGTACGGTGGCATAAACACGGCCGCCGACTCCGGTGTAACCGGTTGTTTTCCCCAATCCGTTGAAGCTATATCCCAACGTGATGTTGTCGCAACGCAGGAACGAAGCATTTTCTACGAAACGGTCGGAAAGGAAGTAGTCGCCGATACCTTCAAATCCTAAATTGACAGCGTCGATTGGACGGTTGGAGTAGTATCCGTGGTTGAAGATACCGCCTTTGCCTACATTGGATTTGCTGGCAAGCACGTCGTTGTAAACGTAGTTGTTGAGACTTGCACGAAGGGCGAAACTCAAATCCCAGTTCTTATAAGTGAATTTGGAGGTAAGTCCCATCAACACATCGGCTGCCGGTTTTTTATAGATATACCGGTCGTCGGGATCGATGATACCGTTACCGTTGCGATCGACATACATATTTTCTATCGGCTTGCCGTTCTGGTCGTAAACCTGTTGGTACACGAAGAAGGAGTTCATCGGATAGCCCACCTTCTGTACCTGGCAGGTAGCACCGCTGATACCGGTAGATACGCCGCCGGTTTCTACATAATACTGATCGTTGTCGGCTCCGGTAAGTTTGGTGATCTCATTGTCGTTCCAAGTCACATTATAACCGAGATCCCATACGAAATCTTTGGTTACGACCGGTTTGGCATTGATCGAGAATTCGATACCCGAATTCTTCAACGAACCGATGTTGCTGATAAGCTGCGTATTGAAGTTGGTACCTGCCGCGATTTTGACGGTATTGATCAAATCGTCGGTCTTGCGATAGTAGTAATCCACGCCACCGGCGATACGTCCGTTGAGGAACGAGAAGTCGATACCGGCATTGTAGGTCGTAGTTCTCTCCCATTTCAGATCGGGATTATACGCATTCGGACGCATGGTTTCGAAATATTCATCGCCGAACGGATAAAAGCCTCCGGCTGCATTCAGACGATAGAGTGCCATATAGGGGAAATCGTAATCGTCACCCAAGTTCTGTTGTCCGGTGATACCCCAGCCTAAACGGAGTTTCAGATCGGAGAGCCATGTAACATCTCTCAGGAAAGATTCTTCCTTGATCTTCCAGCCCAATGCCACCGAGGGGAAACTGCTCCAACGGTTGTTCTTGGCAAAACGAGAAGAACCGTCCTCACGGAATGTCACGGTCAGCAGATAACGGTTGAGCAACGTGTAGTTGGCACGGGCGAAATAAGATACCAACGTGCTGTGATGTCCCCATGCGGTCTGTTCGCGCAGGCTGGGATTGTGGGCTTCGCCGGTCAGGCGGTTCGTGCCTTGTCCTACTCCGAATCCGGTATAGTGGAAATGTTGTTCCTCACCGCCGACCATCACATCGATGTAGTGATCGCCGATCTCTTTGGTATATTGTGCATAAGCATTGACCGAGAAGTTGTATTTATAACCGTAGTCGGCACCTACCCAACCGTAGTAATAGGAACCGGGGGCATAAGGCGAATTTACATTCTTCTCTTTTCCTTCGGAGTAATCACCGCCCACATTGACGTGCAAACGCAAATCGGGGAAGAAATGAAGTTTATAGTCGATTTCCACATTCCCGACGAACGAGATATTGTGGGAAGTATGTTTTTTCAGTTTCAACAGGGAAACGGGGTTGGCGGTCGCATTCCCTTCGATCGTCATAGGCCACTCGGGATCGTTGTAGGAACTACCGTCGCTGCTCGGCTGATAGAATCCGCCGAAGTTCTGATACATTTCGGAATTGTCGTAAACCGGACGGGTAGGATCCATCGTCAATGCGGCTCCTATCGCACCACCGTCGGCATAGCGTTGGTTCGCCCACATCATCTTGGCGTTTACGTTGAATTTCAAATAGTCTTTGAAGAACGAAGGCGACAGATTGAGGGCAGCCGTGTAGCGTTCGAATTTGGAGGTTTGCAAAATACCGTTCTGGTTGGTATAGCCGAACGAAGCCCGGTAAGGCATATATTTCAGACCTCCGCTTACCGTTACATTGTGGTCGGTGCTTATCGCCGTACGGAAGATCTCGTCCTGCCAGTTCGTATCGGCTTCACCGAATTCGCCCGGCTCGTTGCCTTCGCCATACAATTGAGTTACATAGTTTTTAAATTCGGCGGCATTCATAACGTCGATCGCTTTCTGACGAATACCGAACGAAACATTACCGTCGTAATTCACCTGAGGACGACCTCCTGCTTTTCCTTTTTTCGTCGTGATGATGATCACACCGTTAGACGCACGCGATCCGTAGATAGCGGTTGCCGATGCATCTTTCAATACGGTAAAGGTTTCGATGTCGTTCGGATTGACCATTGCCAGCGGGTTGGTCAGACCTTTCACGCCACTGTTGTCCATAGCCAATCCGTCGATGACGATCAACGGGTCGTTGTTCGCATTCAACGACGAACCGCCACGGATACGGATCGTAGCCCCTCCACCGGGAGTACCGTTCGCCATAACATTCACACCGGCAATTTTACCGACCATCATGTCTTGTGCGCTGGTAGTGATACCTTTGCTGATCTTGTCGGGTTTGATTGCGGTCACCGATCCGGTAAGGTCGTTTTTCTTTACCGTACCATAACCGACTACCACAACGGCATCCAACATCTGGGCATCTTCTTCCAGTGTAACCGATACCGAAGGCGCGGCTTTTACTTCTGTCGGTTTGTAACCGATAAAGGTAACCGACAATACCGAGTTTTGGGGTGCATTCAGCACAAAGTTACCATCGACATCGGTAATTGTGCCGACCGGTTTTCCGGCATCCTTGACTGTAACATTGGCACCGATTACCGGTACACCCGAAGCATCTTTCACATGTCCTCGAACCGCAATATCCTGCGCATTCGCTTCCATTAAGAATACCCCGAAACATAGGGTTAGAATCGTTCGAAAGATTCTAAACTTCTCTTTCTTCATGCATTTTAAATTTAAAGTTAACTAATCAGACCTATTTATTTTCTTTTCAAAAAAAGCTTTTAAAAACCTATTGAAAACCTATAACGCGACGGCATTACAACCGTTTCAAACCTCTAACCTCCGATTTATCTTTTACCTCTTTGATACTGATGGCATATCCTCCGCCATTCGCCGCATGCATTTTCAGCTTGCTTTTGTTCGTCAGGATCCCTTTCTTGATCGTATATGCCTGCGGATTGTTCTGCCAGTCGGCATCGGGAGCATCGGCATAGACCGTAGCGATGTATTGTTTGCCCGGCTCCAAGAAATTGCATTTCAATACCGAATCGTGTCCGCCTTCGCCTGCCGTACAACCGACGTACCAGTCGTTCGTACCTTTTGCCTTACGGGCTATCGTGATGTATTCGCCCGGCTCTGCTTCCAGATATTTCGTTTCGTCCCAGTCGATCGCTACATCCTTGATGAACTGGAACGCATCCATGAACCGTTCGTAGTTTTCGGGAATATCCGCAGCCATCTGCAACGGGCTGTACATCGTGACATAAAGCGCCAACTGACGGGCTATCGTAGACCGCACCTGCGAATTGTTCGCCGGATTCATGCGGTTGCAATGGGTTTCGAATATACCGGGCGTATAGTCCATCGGACCTCCGATCAAGCGGGTAAAGGGCAATATGGTGGTATGATACACTTTGTTTCCACCGAATGATTCGTATTCGGTTCCGCGAGCCGATTCGTTTCCGATCAGGTTGGGATAGGTACGACAGATACCGGTAGGCCGGGTAGCTTCGTGGGCATTGACCATAATCTTATACTCTGCCGCTTTTTTTACGGCGTAGAGGTAGTGGTCGTTCATCCATTGCCCGTAGTGGTGTTCCCCGCGAGGAATGATATTACCGACATATCCGCTTTTCACGGAGTTGTAACCGTGATCGACCATAAACTGGTAGGCTTTATCCATGTGGCGTTCGTAGTTGCGGGCAGAAGCGGATGTTTCATGGTGCATCATGATCTTGACACCTTTTTCCGAAGCATAGCGGTGCAGTTCCTCCACATCGAAATCGGGATACGGGGTCTGGAAATCGAATACATAATCTTTGCTATTGCCGAACCAGTCTTCCCAGCCTTCGTTCCAACCTTCCACCAATACGGCATCGAACCCGTGGGCAGCGGCAAAGTCGATATAACGTTTTACATTCGCCGTATTGGCAGAGTGTTTTCCGTTCGGTTTGGTAACGGAGTAATCGGTCATACCCAGTTTCACGCCGGTAAGTTCGTCGGTATATGCCCACGAACCTTTTCCGGTGATCATATCCCACCAAACGCCGATATATTTCACCGGTTTTACCCATGTTTCGGCATCGGCGATCTTACACGGTTCGTTCAGATTGAGAGTGATACGCGATGCCAGAATGTCGCGGGCATCGTCGCTGACTATGATTGTCCGCCACGGCGAACGGCAGGGCGACTGCATATAGCCTTTATCGCCTTTCGCATCGGGAGTAAGCCACGACTCGAATACCATATTCTTGTCGTCCAGATTCAAGTGCATGCAAGAGTAGTCGATAAGAGCCGCCTCGTGCAGGTTGATGTAAAGCCCGTCGTCCGTTTTCATCATCAAAGCCGTCTGTACGCCGGTAGCGGAGAACGGTGTCTGCGACGAGTTGGGGGTAATGGCTTGCTTCATCAATCCTCTGATTTCGGAAAGGCGCGAGATCGTATAATCGTATTCTTGCGTGTCGTAATCGCCCGGAATCCAAAATGCGATGTGGTCGCCAGCCATCGCGAATTGCGAATGTTCTTCTTTAATCACAAAATAATTCAGCGAAGGTTGCTGGGGAAATTCGTAACGGAATCCCAGACCGTCGTCGAAAAGGCGGAAACGGATGAGGATAGAACGTTCGTTCATAGGCTGGTACAACGTGACAGCCATTTCATTATAATGATTCCGGATTTCTTTCTCTTCGCCCCATACCGGACGCCAGGTCTCATCGAATTCGGAAGTCTGTACCTCCTTCAATTCAAACCCGTTATAAAGATTGACTTTCGAATCGACTTTGGAAAGATCGCGGCGGTCTACCCAATCGAAATCGGTACGGGTATCGTCCTCTTTTTTCAATTCCAGACCCAATGTACTGGGAAGTATCACCGGATGTCCTTTATAAGACAACTCGTAGACCGGTGCACCTTGCGCATCGACTTGGAATGTCATCACCAAATTTCCGTTTGGAGAAGTCAGATTCTGTTGAGCATTCGCTGCAAAGAGCAACGGCAGGAATGCCACAAGGGATAAAATCTTTTTCTTGTTCATGATTTTTGGTATTAAATTTATTGTTAAAATCAATCGTTTTTTCGGTTGTTCTCTCCGACTGTTGCAAATGTAGCGGGATAGTTTCCCGTATTTTTGAATTAGAATAAAAATGGAATCCCTAAATTTTTCAACTCAATATTTTACAATAGGTTAGCAATCCGAGTATTCTAATAAATATAAATCGCATCAAAACTTTTCAAAGATTGAAAATGTAGATTCCCCGCGGTTGAAGCGTTACTTTCGTCCGCAGATCGACCGTTTCGCCCGTCAGCCAGTCGATCGCCGAACCGGCTGGTAAGATCTCGCGATAGAAAGAGGTTTCGATCGAACGTTCGCTATCGCTTCCGTTCAACATGACGACAACCGAACGGCCTTCGTACCGGCGTTCATAGAGATATATACCGTTATCGGGAGTAAAGTGTTTCAACGATCCTTTGGCTATCGTTTCATTCCCTTTGCGCCATTGCAACAGACGGCGGGCAAAAGCGAAAGCCTCGTTTTGCAAGTCGGTACGTTGAGCCGGATCGAAAGCATCGACCGCATCGCCCGACCAGCCTCCGGGAAAATCGCATCGAAGCATACCGTCGCCATTCGCCTTGTCTGCCGCCATAAGTATTTCGGTTCCGTAGTAGATCTGAGGAATCCCCCGGATCGTGAGCAGGAAAGTCAATGCCTGTTTGAAACGGTCGATATTTTCGGCTTCGGTACGATAGAAGCGCGATGTGTCGTGATTATCGAGAAAAGTGAGCAAACTCATGGGATCGGCATACACTATATCTTGTGTCAGATATTCATACAAGCGGTTCAATCCGCGTCCTCCGTCGGCTGTCTCTTCGTCAAACGCACGGTTCATCTCCTCCATCAACGGAAAATCCATAACAACAGGCAGGAAGCTGTTTTTCGGGCTGGCGAGCCTGCTGTCTTTTTGCCAATAGGAAACCAGCACATTGCTGCCCAACCAAGTTTCGCCTACGATATTGAAATCGGGGTATTCGTCTTTTACCGCCTTACACCATCGCGCCATACAGTCGAAATCGGCATAAGGATGGGTATCTTGACGGATGCCGTTAATGCCGGCGTATTCGATCCACCAAATGCTGCTCTGTATCAAATAGGCGGCTACATGCCGGTTGCGTTGGTTGAAATCGGGCATGGTGCGGGTGAACCATCCGTCTACCGCCAATTCGGTTTCTATACCGGAAGCGTACGGATCGATCTGCGTCGCAGTCTTGAAATTGGTCTGCACATAATCGCCCCGATAATTGAACCACTCTTTGGACGGCATGTCTCTGAACAGATAATTCTCCGAACCGCAGTGGTTGAAGATCATATCCATTACCACCTTTATGCCTTTCTCGTGCGCACGGCCTACCAATTCACAAAATTCTTCGTTGCTGCCCAACCGGCGATCGACCTGATAATAATCGGTAATCGCGTATCCGTGATAAGATCCGTCCGCCATATCGTTTTCCTGAATGGGATTGAGCCAAATAGCCGTAACGCCCAAATCGGACAAATAGTCCAGATGGTTTTCGATGCCCTTCAAATCGCCGCCATGCCGTGCGAACGAATCGGAACGGTCTACCCGTCCCTCGCGCATTCCGGGAATAATATCGTTATCGGGATTCCCGTTCGAAAAACGGTCGGGCATAATCAGATAGAGAACATCGTCGGCATGGAATCCGGTCACGTCGGAAGCCCCCTCGCGCCGCTGACGAAGTTCGTAAGGCACTACCGTCCGCTTCTTACCTTGTTTCAATATGATATCGAATTGCTGCGGAGCGGCATTGGCTATATCTACATATAAAATTAAATAGTTGGGATTTTCCTGTACGACCACCTCTTTCAAAACCACATCGGCAGAAGTGAGAGTAACATCGGCGGTGGCTATGCGATCGCCATATAATAAAATCTGTAACTCGGGATTTTTCATTCCCGACCACCAAAATGCGGGAGCGACTTTATGAACCGTATTCGCCGCATATATGGGGCAAAAGCCTAACACGGACAACAAGCATACGAACAGAAACTTTGTTTTCATGATAATCGGATTTTAGGATTCGTAAAAAATCTCTTTGTTACAAAATTAAAAGGGGTTGCCATCCGTTTCCGGCATTAGAATAAAAATATAAGATACGCAATCGGATATATCACTCATTGATAAATCATTACACACAACCCAAGGAGGCTTTTATATAAAAAAGATAAAAATTGTTGTCGGAAGTTTTTGTTTTTTTATCTCTATATTAATTATATTTGCGCTATGCGCGATATAGGATGCAGTTCGGCATAGTTCAAATAAATTTGACTCTGCTCTCACCTTTCGCTATATTTCTTTGACGAACTATATTTACCTTAATGGAATAGATATGAAAAACCCGATCGCCGTTTTTGCTTTATCCGTGCTTATTTTCTTATGTTCCCCTCTCTCGGCAAAGCATACACAGGAAAACCGTACCGCTCTCCAAGAGCTGGACAAAGTGATTCAGCAAAAAGGAAAATTCCAAATGCAGAAAGAAGGAATGATCGAAGAACTGAAACGCGAATTGGCTCAAACCTCTGCCCCCGATCGGAAATATCAATTGTATGCCTCTCTTTTCGGTGCCTATCTGCATTATCAAGCCGACTCCGCCCTACTCTATACCGACCGACAAATGGAAATACTGCCCTTGCTGAACCGCCCGGAACTAGTGAACGAGGTAAAAATCAATCGGGCAACCGTCATGGGCGTCATGGGTATGTATATCGAGGCTTTCGACCAACTGAAAGAAATAGATCCGAAACGGCTTTGCGACTGGATGCTGTTGTCGTACTACCAGACCTATCGCGCTTGTTACGGGTGGCTCGCCGATTATACGACCAACGAGATGGAAAAAAAGAAATATCTCGAAAAGACAAACCTATATCGGGACTCTATCAGTAATGCCATGTCGCCGGAAAGCGACAGAAGTATTGTCGAGGCAGAGAAACAACTGTCGTCGGGAAATGCCGACGCGGCACTGGAAATATTGAACAACTCCTTGAAAAACAACCGGGACGAAAGTGCGAATGTATATACCTACTTTACCCTATCCGAAACATATAAGCAAAAAGGCGATACGGACAAAGAGGTGTATTATCTGATTCTTACCGCCATCGAGGATATTAAAAATGCCACCCGGGAATATGCTTCCCTACAAAAGCTCGCCCACTTGATGTATCAACAAGGCGATATAGAACGGGCATACAAATACCTGAATTGTTCGATGGAGGATGCGGTTGAGTGTAACGCCCGCCTCCGCTTTATGGAAGTTACCGAGTTTTTCCCGATTATTGACAAAGCCTACCGGATACAGGAAGAACGCGAACGCCATATATCCCGCATCATGTTACTATGTATCAGCATATTGTCGTTCTGCCTACTCGTTGCGATCGTTTTCCTTTACCGGTGGATGCGGAAATTGTCTGCCATGCGTCGCAATCTGAGCGATGCGAATCGGGAGATGCAAGCGATCAACGAAGAGTTGAAACAGATGGGAAAGACGAAAGAGACCTATATCGCACGCTATTTAGTGCGATGTGTCAATTACCTGTATAAGCTGGAATCGTACCGGCGTTCCCTCGTCAAGCTCGCCATGTCGTCGAATATGGAAAATCTGTTCAAGGCCATCAAATCGGAGGAGTTCGTGCAGAACGAACGGAACGAGTTTTATGACGAATTCGACAAATCGTTTCTGAAATTATTCCCCAATTTTATCACGTCATTCAACAACCTGCTGGTCGAAGATGCCCGCATCTATCCGAAAAGCGACGAACTGCTGACTACCGAACTACGTATTTTCGCACTAATCAGACTGGGCATTGTGGACAGTAACAAGATCGCCCACTTTCTCGGCTATTCATTAGCTACTATCTACAACTACCGCAGCCGCCTGCGCAACAAGGCAATCGGGAACAAGGATACGTTCGAACAGGATGTAATGAGCCTGTAACGATATATTCGGATTACAGAAGGTATATCAACAAAACCGGAATAAATTTGTTTCTGCTTCCGTCTTGCAGTATCTTTGTAGAAGATAAGCGGCATCTCGGCATAGACCGCTCAAACAAGTTTGATGTCTCTGCCTCGATTTGCATTATCTTTGTAGAAGATAGGATGCGGCTCGGCATAATCAATTCGTGAAACTTTGTTTCCCGTTTGCTCCTGCTCTCACCTTTCGCTATCTTTGTATTATACAGACTTTCGATATGAATATACCAGACTTTTTAAAACAACGGCAAACGATCCGCAAATACAGTGAGAAAGAGATCAGCGACGAACTGCTGAACGAATTGTTAGAAACCGCTTTCAAAGCCCCTACCACGGGAAATATGCAGGTGTACAGTGTCGTCGTAACGCGAGATGCCGAGAACAAAAAGCGGCTGGCTCCCGCACACTTCAACCAACCGACAGTCACAACTGCTCCTGTGGTGCTGACTTTCTGTGCCGATTTCAACCGCTTCGAAAAGTGGTGTTCCTGCCGGAACGCACAGCCCGGATATGAGAATTTCCAGTCGTTCCTGACGGCTACGCTCGATGCTGTTATCGTTGCACAACAATTCAACACGGCTGCCGAATCGGTCGGATTGGGTTGCTGCTATTTAGGCACGACGACATATAACGCGCCTCAAATTGCAGAGGCTTTGGGTTTGCCCGACCGGGTAGTACCGATCACAACGCTAACGGTCGGCTATCCCGAAACGATTCCGGCACAAAGCGACCGGCTGCCCTTAGAGGCTATCGTCCATCGTGAACACTACCACGATTATACTCCGGCAGATATAGACCGGCTCTACCGAGCCAAAGAGGCGTTGCCCGAGAACCGGGGATTTATCGAAGAGAACGGAAAAGAGACCTTAGCGCAAGTATTCACGGATATCCGATACAACCGGACGAACAACGAGCTTTTCTCGAAAGTGATGCTGAATTTTATCGAACAGCAGGGATACAAAATTCCTTTTTAAAAACTAATTCCCGTAAAACATTCCCTCTCCGGAATAGCGAAAAGATAGACGTGCCTGAATGGCAAACGGATCACACACCTCTCAACCATTCTGACGAACCTAAAAGACAGCGTGTATCATGTCCAGTCTTACGGCGTTGCCATCGGAATTCGGGCTAAGTCGTTTCCGTCAGTAAACTCCCTGTCGCCTTCATCGGCATTCTAACAAACCCGAAAGGGGCAGCATCGAAATTTTTCGATGCTGCCCCTTTCGAATATCCGGTTTAAATCTTATTTCTGTATCAACATTTCGATTTCTTCCATGTCGGCATGTAGCGCCTTATCTACTCCGATCTGCTCTGCTATCGTTTTACATGCGTGCAATACCGTAGCATGGTCTTTCTTGCCCAACGCATCGCCTATGCCCGCCAAAGAGAGCGAAGTATATTTCTTTGCCAGATACATGGATATTTGCCGAGCCAATACGATTTCGCGCTTTCTCGACCGTTCCACCAGACGTGCGGCATCCATACCGTAGAATCCGCAAACGGCTTCCTTGATCGTTTCGAGCGTAATCTGTTTTTTCACCATACGCACACTTGCCGCCAATACCCGATCAGCCAATTCGATCGTAATTTCCCGGTCGAATGCAGCCGAATGCGCCATCAGCGAAACGATAATGCCTTCCAAATCGCGCACGTTGTCGGTCACATTCCGGGCAATGTGGTCGATTACTTCGGGGGCAATCTCCAAACCGTCGCGACGTACCTTGTTTTCAAGGATGCTTCGACGAAGCAGGTAATCGGGGCGTTCCACCTCCGCCGTCAATCCCCATTTGAAACGGGTGAGCAGACGGGGCTCCATACCTTCCAGTTCTACCGGCGGTCTATCGCAGGTAAGCACCAATTGCTTGTTGTTCTGATGCAGGTGGTTGAATATATGGAAAAAGGTATTCTGCGTATGGATCTTGTTGGCGAACTCCTGAATGTCGTCCATCAACAATACATCGATGCTTTGATAGAAACTGATAAAATCGTTTACCTTGTTATTCCGGACGGCTGTGGTGTATTGCGTCTGAAAAACATGGGACGAAAGATAGAGTACACGTGCGGCAGGATTGGATTCCTTGATCTTGATACCTATCGCCTGAATCAAATGGGTTTTACCAACTCCCGATTCACCGAACAGGAAGAACGGGTTAAACGGGTTGTGACCGGGCTTTTCGGCAATCGTCTCGGCGGCTGTACGCGCCAACATATTACTGTGTCCGGGATAGTACGATTCGAACGTGTATTGCGGATTCAACTGCGGATCCAAGTCCTCGTAAGTACGCTGACGGAAAGGATCGGCAATCGGAGTCGAGTCTTCTTGCTTGGAGACGAACACAGGCTTCTTTGCCACCGGATAATCGACCGTAACAGTAGGCTGTGCTATAACTTTTACATTATATACCAACTGTATTTTCGGACCGAACACCCGAAGCAAGGTAGGTTGAAGCAACCCCAAATATTTTTCTTCAATCTGTTCGATGAAGTAGTTTGAAGGTACCTGTAACGTCAGGACATCATTCAGATAGCTTAAAGGAACAATCGGTGCGAACCAACTTTTGTATATTTCTTCGCTAACGTTGTCTTGAATAATGGCCAAACAGCGGTCCCACAAAGAGACGTGTTCTAAACTCATTTTATAAATCTTTCTATCAAATCTTTTTCTTGTACAAAATTTGAGTTTTTTTTTCGATAAAACAAATTGGTTTTTTCTTGGTTTTTAAATTTATTGTTCAAGGATATGAATATCAACATTATACATCCCCAGCCCAATGTGGGCTGTACCCTTATCGAAAGAATCTGTTACTATTTTAATAATCAAATGCTTAATCTATATAGCAGCGTATTTACAAAAACGCCGGAATGTTTTTTCATATTCAAGAAACCCCGTACAACAAACGGTTTCAAACGGGTTTCGAAAAAAAAGAAGATGTTTTGCGTTATTTATACTCATTCTAAATAACACAAAACATCAACAGTTTTTATTTAAAATACCGAGAAGTGAACATACCGTTTCGGATTTTGCTTCAAGTCGATGAGCAGAGAATCGGCATGTACAATCGTTTTCGTAACGGTATCGTAAAGCAAACGGTCGTTCATCAGAAGTCCCAACGTATTGTCGGTCGATTTCATTTTTTCGGTCACCTCTTTCAAATTAACAACCGTCGTATTTACATTTTCAATAGTACTCTTCAACGGACTTTGTTGCAGATCGACAGCAACCTGATTCAAATTACCGACCACGGTATTGATATCGGTAAGCACAGTCGGCACTTGATTTTTCATTACCCGATTCAAGGCAACCGATGTTTCTTCGAGATTTGCGGTAATCGCATCCAAACGTTTTACGGATGCTTTCAATGCCGGATCGGCAACCAATGCCTGGACATCGGTAACGATGCTGTCCAATTTGGGCATGATCTGGGCAAAGGAGGGAAGGATATTATCGGTGAGCATATCCATCAACCCGCTCTCTTTTGCGCTGGCTATCGTATCACCCCGATGATAATAGGTACTTACATATTTATTCAACCGCAGGTCGATTGTAGCCGTACCTAACATGTCGGTGACTAAATAGGCTACGCTTCCCGTAGGAATACGCAGGCTTTTGTCCAGATTCAGCAGCAAGTCGATTTGTCCCGGATGTGCATAGTCGTAATTCATTTCGTGTACGATACCGACCTTGAATCCGTCGATCGTCACCGGAGCCGAAAGCATAAGTCCTTCCACATTATTGAGCCGGACATAATAATAGTTCGTCGGCTTCAACAGATTTACACCTTTCAGATAATTGATTCCCCATAACAATACAGCCGCTCCGATCAGTACGGAAACGGCAATTTTGACTTCTTTCGAAAAATACTTTTTCATTTGTTTATAATTCTATACTTGACAGGGAGCTTCGAACATCGGCTTGTTCTCGTCTCCCCGTCGCTATTTTAATATTCGTCCGTTATTTCACCACCCGACGACCATCGCGGAATATCACGACAAAAGCTCCGTTAAAAAGTGCTTTGGCTTTATCGTAACTTGGTTTCAACTCTTCCCGACTGGCAGCTTCGCCATAGGTATATTTATACATACCGCCCTCGAAATAGCAATCGACCGGCGACAAGCCTTTGAAATGCTCCGATCCCGCCGAGAATTTCTGAGAGGAGGCAAACAACTGTACTTTATATACTGTCTTGCCCGATTCGGCACAATTGTCCGACTCCTGTTGCTTCGGGGCTTCGATCCGTGCCGCCGTTTGGTTTTCCGGAACCGCCACCGCCGACTTCGCTTTTACCGGTGCCGCCGATGCATGATCGGATTTTTGTTTCCGGTCATAGTCGGATTTATACTTCACAAATGCATTATAAATCGACGTCGCCAAATTTTTCTGACCGGCAACCGACACCAGATATTGCTCCTCGGTAGGATTACAGATAAAACCTAACTCGATCAGTACCGAAGGCATCTTGGTACGTGCCAAGACCCAAAAACCGGCTTGACGCACCCCTTTGTCGAAACGTCCCGCCACCGACGTGAACTGCGCCTGAATATCGGATGCAAACTGTATGCTCTGTTCCATTCCCGTCTTTTGGGTAAACTCGAACATGATATACGACTCGGCGGAATTGGGATCGAAACCGGCGTAACGGGTCGAATAATCGTTTTCCAAAAGGATCACGGAGTTTTCGCGTTTCGCCACTTCCAAGTTCTCCTGCGAACGGTGTAACCCCAATGTATAAGTAGACGCACCTTTTACCGTATTCCGGTTCGGCGATTTCCGATCGACCGAATTGGTATGTATTGAAATAAACAAATCGCCGTTTGCCTTGTTCGCCAAATCCGCCCGTTGCTGCAAAGTGAGATAAGTATCCGATTTACGGGTATAAACGACTTTTACACCTTCGACATTGTCGGAAATCATTTTACCCAATTTCAAAGCCACACCGAGATTGATGTCCTTTTCTTTGGCTTTTCTGCCTACTGCACCCGCATCGTGTCCTCCATGTCCAGGGTCTATCACGACCACAAAATCTTTTGCGCATAACGGCGATATGCACAAAAATAAAAAGAGAAACGACCACAGCCGCTGTCGAGTATGTTTCGCTGCTACTCTCATAAACAGAGTTTTATTGTAACATCAAGTTTTTCAGGTGGCACTATCGCATTGCCGAAGCGATTTTCCAATAGCGCATTACTCTATGCAAAGATACAAAAAGTCGTCTATCTGCTTTCGTTTTTACATTTATTTTTCTATTTACACAAAATATAACACAGCTTTTCAATATAACTGTTCGAAACTTGCGGCTCGGCAAAAAAATAAACGAGTTTATTTTATTCTGCCCTCACCTTTTGCTATATTTGGCTTATGCCCAATATTGAGCGGTTCGGCATAATCAAATCGTAAAAATTTCATTTCCCCATTTGCTCCTGCCCTCACCTTTCACTATATTTGCACTATGCACGAATATAGGAGGCGGCTCAGCATAATCAACTCGTGAAACTTTGTTTCCCGCTTGCTTCTGCTCTCGCCTTTCGCTATATTTGCAAAAGCTATGCCGATACGAGAAAAGATGTATGGAGATAAACGCATAACTATTTCTGAAATAAATTATTAATACAAACCTTATCGTCTAAGTTCTTTATGAAATTTTCATTCCGACATATCCCAATATTCTATTGCGCAAGTCTGCTTGCCATAATTTTCGGATGTATCGGCTGCCATACCCCGCACGAACGGATCGACGGCAAGGCATATCCGGTGATGATCGACCGTTTCGACCGGGCTCTGACCTCATACCCTCAACTCGATTCGACCGACCGTGCCGCATTCCGCGATTCCTATTCTCCTTTTTTCCCTATATATTCCATGTATGTGTTGGGGCTTTCGGATGCACCGGAGTTTGTATCGGGTATCGAAAAGTTCCTGTCGGACAGTATCATCGCCGGGCTTTACCGGGATACCTACATCCGCTTTGACAATCTTTCGGGAACGGAACGTGAAATGGGAAAAGCGTTCGGTCGCCTGCATTCCCTATACCCGGACCTTTATATTCCGAAAATACAAAGCCATATTTCGGGACTGAACCAGTCGATAGTCACAACCGACAGCGTATTGTCCATTTCCTTAGACAGTTATCTTGGCGAAGAATACCCGTTGTACGAACAACGTTTTTATAACTACGAACGAGGGAACAAAACGCCCGAACGAATTGTTCCGGACGTTATCGAAGTGATATTGCGCCAACATTTTCCGCCTGCAAACCGGCGCAGCACACTGCTCGACCGCATCGTCTACGAAGGGAAACTACTCTACCTTTCGTCGCTATTGCTGCCCGACCTCACAGAGGCAACTTTATCGGGATACACTGCGCAGCAAATGGAGTGGTGCAAAGAGAATGAGCCTCAGATTTGGGCTCGTATCGTGAGCAACGGCGATCTGTTTTCTTCCGACAACCTATTGATAAACAAATATATTTTGCCAGCCCCGTTCACCTCGCTGGTGCAACAGGATGCCCCCGGACGAATCGGACGCTGGGTAGGTTGGCAAATCGTAAAACAATATGTCAAACGAAACTCGATTTCCGCTTCACAAATAAGTTTATCGGCTGACGATGCACAAAGCATACTGAAAGCGTCGGGATATACCGGAGGGAAATAACTAACAACTATTGCGCATGAAACAAAAGTACGGTTTAATCGGTTTTCCATTGGGACATTCGTTTTCCAAAAGTTTTTTCAACGAAAAATTCCAAGCGGAAAATATCCAAGCGGAATACATCAATTACGAAATTCCGGAAATCAAGAAATTAAAAAAGATACTCACGACCGAGAAAGAGTTGTGCGGACTGAATGTTACATTGCCTTACAAAGAGGCTGTGATACCCTATCTGGATGAGATCGACGACGAAGCCCGTAAAATCGGCGCGGTGAATGTCATCAAATTCATTCGTTCGGGGAACCAGTTGAAAACCAAAGGATATAACTCGGATATTATCGGATTTTCCGATTCGATAGAACCGTTGCTGACCGAAGCCCGCTCGCATGCATTGGTATTGGGAACGGGTGGTGCCGCCAAAGCTATCTGCGTCGGGTTGGAGAATCTGGGTATCGAGGTAACCAAAGTCTCGCGCGTACGAAAACCGGGCTGTATCAGCTACGACGATATTACGCCCGAAATCATGTTCCGCAATAAAATTATCGTAAATACCACACCTCTGGGCATGTACCCGAACATCGAATCGTGCCCCAATATACAATACGACAAACTGACACCGGAACATCTATGTTACGACCTGATTTACAATCCGGACGAAACCTTGTTCTTGAAAAAAAGCGCGCAATACGGCGCGGAAACAAAAAACGGACTGGAAATGCTGTTATTGCAAGCATTCGCCACATGGGATATTTGGCAAAGATAAAGCAAATCGAGAGCAGAGACATCAAATTTATTTGAATGGCTATGCCGAGATGAAGCTTATCTTCTACAAAGATAAAACGAGCCGAATACAGAGCTAAGTTTATTTAGGCTATGTTAAGGCGAAGTTTATCTTATATAAAGATAACGCAAATCGAGAGCAGAGACATCAAATTTATTTGAACGGCTATGCCGAGGTGCTGCCTATCTTCTATAAAATGGAAAAACGATGATCGATACCCGACTGAAAGTGTTTTGCAGTGTAGCCCGTAACCTGAGCTTCACCAAGGCTTCGAGAGAACTGCATATTTCCCAACCAGCTATCAGCAAACATATCCACGAGTTGGAAAACGAATACAATGTCGCCCTGTTCGAGCGACTGGGAACACGAATAGAATTGACCCACGCGGGAGAGTTGTTGCTCAGCCACGCCGAGAAGATCATCGATAACTACCGGTCGCTCAATTTCGAGATGAACCTGTTGTCGGAACAACATGTGGGGGAATTGCGTTTGGGTGCAAGTACCACTATCGCACAATATGTATTGCCGCCTTTCCTCGCATCTTTCGCCCAAAAATTCCGACAAATAAAGGTATCGTTGCTCAACGGGAACACCCAAGAGATCGAACATGCCATAGACGAGCACCGGATCGACCTCGGACTGGTAGAGGGGCGAAGCAACCAACCGCACCTGCATTACATTCCGTTCATGAAAGATGAACTGGTGCTGGTTGTAAACGCACAAAGCAAATTGGCTGCACTCGATGAAATCACGCTCGACGAGTTGAAAGAGATGCCGTTGGTCATCCGGGAAAACGGATCGGGCAGCCTCGAAGTGCTGAAACACAAATTATCGGAACACAATATCCGGTTATCGGATCTGAACGTCATCATGCAATTGGGCAGTACCGAAAGCATCAAATTATTTATAGAATCGACCGAGTGCGCCGGTATCATCTCCATACAAGCTATTGCACGCGATCTCTACGCCGGTAAATTCAAGATTATAGAAATTACCGACTTCTGTTGCGAACGCTCGTTCAGCTTCGTACAGCATATCGGGCAAAACGCCGGTATTGTCCGCGATTTCATGCGGTATGTAACACAAAACTTTTAGCCGGCAAAAGCTATAACATTCCGTTATAGGGTATGATTTTTTTTGAAGTTATTTTCCGAGAATAATGTTTTACATTTGCAAAGGATAAGAAACACAAAAAAACATACACATGACATTTTTTTTTTCTTTCACACACAAGTACAGCCGGGCGATCTTCATCCTATTGGTCTGCCTGTCGTTGCTGCCGCAAGTAAGTCCGGCAATCGCCTTGTTCGCCGGATTGGTTTTCGCATTCACTTGCGGACAAGCCTACCCTAAATTCAGTAAAAAATGTTCCAAGTACCTGCTGCAAATCTCGGTTGTCGGGCTCGGATTCGGCATGAATCTGCACGACTCCCTGCAAGCCGGAAAAGAGGGAATGCTCTTTACCATCGTATCGGTCGTATCGGTCATGGTGATCGGCTGGCTGATCGGCAAATGGATGAAGATCGATAAGAAGACTTCGTATCTGATCTCTTCGGGAACGGCAATCTGCGGAGGTAGCGCCATTGCAGCCGTCGCCCCCGTTGTCAAAGCCGACGACAACCAGATGTCGGTAGCATTGGGCACGGTATTCGTACTGAATGCCATCGCCCTGTTTATTTTTCCCCCGATCGGACATTTCCTCGGAATGACCGAAGAACAGTTCGGTATGTGGGCTGCCATTGCTATCCACGATACCAGTTCGGTTGTGGGAGCCGGAGCCGCTTACGGACCGAAAGCGTTGGAAATCGCCACCCTCGTCAAACTGACCCGTGCCCTTTGGATCATTCCCCTCGCCCTGATCACAACCGTATTTTTCAAAGAGAAATCGGGCAAAATCTCCATCCCTTGGTTCATCTTCTACTTCGTATTGGCAATGATCATCAATACCTATCTTTTCCCGAAAATCATGAGCCCCGAATGGCAATCGACAGTGTGCCATAGTCTGACCTGGTGCGCCAAGAAAGGACTGACCGTCACTTTGTTCCTGATCGGATCGGGATTGTCGCGCGACGTATTGAAACAGGTCGGAATAAAACCGTTGCTGCAAGGTGTCGCATTGTGGTTCTGTATCGGCATCATGAGCTTAGCTGTAATCATGCTGTAACCCGACACACAAAAATCCTTTTTTAATTATAGACGAAAAGAGCAGCATTAACATTCGTTTTATGCCGCTCTTTTCTTATTTTTTGTCCTCTCGCCGCGAAACAACCCCGCCGCACAGTCCTCCCCTCGGCATCGTCAAATATTACGGCAAACTGTATGCCGATTGCAAATAAATGCGTATCTTGCTGATTATTCATCGCATACCATGTACACGACACCCCTGTCAGCCGGAAAGACACCGTTCCTACGATTCCTGTTGCCCCTCATTGCAGGTATCGTCTGCTCGGAATACGCCGCCATCGCAGTCTCCGGCTATTTCCTTGCCGGTGGTATCGGTATCGGGTGTATGCTTCTGCCCTACCTTCTTCCACATCGGGCGGATATACAATACCGCATGCGACATGTATTCGGCATCGGGCTATCCGTCTTTATCTTCTCATTCGGCGGATACCTGTCGCTGTGCCGACAACCCGACACCCGAAACATATCCGCCGACCGCTATCCCTACGCCCTCGCCGAGATAACGGAAATGCCCCGACAAGGAAAACGATCGTTACAAACGACAGCCCGCATCATCGGGTTACAGAACCATGAACGGGAATGCTTCAAATACGAGCGGGATATATTGCTCTATTTCCAGCCCGACTCTTCGGCGGCAACCCTGCGAGCCGGAAGCCGGATTTCATTTCGCACAGGATTACAGCCCATCCGGACGGACGGGAATCCCGATAGTTTCGATTTTGCCCGGTACATGCGTCACCGAGGCATCGTATTCAGCCAATATCTGCCGGCGGAATCGTGGCTATACGTAGGAGAAACACCCGACCCGGATCTGAAAATCAAAGCGAAGCTATGGCAACAACAGGGTAAAAGGATATTGCAAAAGTGCCGGCTCAGCGAACGCAACTATACGGTTTTATGCGCCATGCTGCTGGGCGACAGCCGCACGATCGATCCGATCGTGCGGGAAAGTTTCTCCGCTGCCGGATTATCCCACATTCTTGCGGTAAGCGGTCTGCATGTCGGTATCATCGCCGGATTGCTCTACTGGCTGTTTTTCCCGTTACGTCACACCCGGCTGCGACGCATCCATCTGCCGGTCACCCTACTCGCTTTGTGGGGATATGCTTTTCTGACAGGTCTATCCGCCTCGACCGTCAGGGCAACGATCATGGCAACTTTCGTATCGGGCGGCAGCTGGTTCCGGCGGCGCAACGTTTCACTCAACGCCTTGTTTGCTTCGGGGTTCTTCATGTTGCTGTATTCCCCGTCCGGAATATTTCAGACCGGATTCCAGATGAGTTTTCTTGCCGTGACCGGCATACTGCTTTGCCAACCGCTCCTCGAACAGATGCAACGTCGCGCCCCGAACCGGATTCTCCGATACCGCTACGGTTGTATCGGCGTCTCCGTAGCTGCACAACTCGGCGCATTGCCTGTGGCTTTGTACTATTTTCATACGCTGCCGCTCCTGTTCTTAGTCGCCAATCTGCTGGTACTGCCACTCCTGCCGGCGGTTATGAGCGGCGGCATCCTGCTGTTTCTCTGCCAATGGCTGTTCGGCAACACAGGAATATTATCTCCGGCGGTCGATACCCTGCTGAACGTAATAATGGGCATCGCATCCTTTATCGAACAATTGCCGGGCGCAAGCATCCGGCAAATATGGATTCCCGCTTATGCCCTGCTGCTCTATTTTGTCATCGCATTATGCACCTATCTGGCAATCCGTACCCGCAAAGGGATATATGGACTATCGGCTCTGTCGATAAGCGTAGCCGTAATCGGCACGGTACGGATTTTTTCAGAACCGACACCCCAATACGAAATCTGTATTTTTGAAAGCCGATCGGGAACTACGATCCATTGGAAAGAAGAGCAACGATATTATCTGTTCCAATCCGAACCGACTTCACCGCCGGAACGGATACCCGGCGATGCCTATCGCCTGAAATCGGGCATTCAAGAGACGGTATATATCGACAACTCCTCGGACTCGGTCTACTATCTGCCTCCGTTCTGCGATTTCTACGGCTACCGGATGTTTATAGCCGACGGCAATATAGCGGACGAATCCTACCCGAACGATATGGACTTTCTGGTTATCACCCGACATTTTGACGGGAACCTGCGAAATATCATCCTGCAAACGAAGCCTGCGGAAATTATCTTCACAGCCGATATCCCGAAGCGGAAAGAAGATTATTATATCCAGCAATGCGCTGCAACGGGATGCCGCTACCATAGCATCCGCCGGAACGGATATTGGTCGTACCCGATATGGAGAAAAAGAGATATCCCATAAAAGCAGTGCGGCGTACAGCGTCCGACCCGACCTCCGGAGATATACCGGAACAATCGTCTTTAACGCTGTACGCCGCCTTGTATTATATCGGTGAAGCCGGTCTGTTATTCGGCTTTCTCTTCCGCTGCTGTTTCCGCTTCTTCGGCTTTCGGCAAGAAGTCGTCGTTACCCGAAGCCACCAACAGATTGTACCAACTGATCAGTTTCTTCACATCGCCCGGGTGTACCCGTTCTCTGTCGAAGTCGGGTACGATCTCGGCAAAGTAAGCAAACAGGGTTTTGTTGTCGGCTTTCTTATATTCCAACGACGATTGTGCGCCGGATTCTTTTTCTTTCAATTTTTGGAGAACTTCTGCCAAAGGTATTTCTCCGGTCTCGGTAAACATGGCGATATCGCCCAACGAAATCACTTTATCACGGGCATAAGCCGGAATGCGTTTCCCGTCGGTCAAAGATTCTACGACCAACATATTTTTTGCCTGAGATACCAACTTATATAAACCGGGCTTACCGGAGATAGACAAAATCAGTTTAAGCATAATTTTTTTCGTTTTTATAATTCACAATTCGATTTATTTTTGAAATCTATTTCGTTTTATTCTTTCGAAGGCAAAAGTAATATTACTATTTGACTTTCGGGACAAGAATGTTTAAAATTAACGATTTTTTCTTTCGCCCGACTCATTCAAAAGGCGCAGCACTTCCGGGATCAAAGGTGTGATACCGTCGTTTCGGATCACCGCAGGTCGGTACTGCATCCGTTCCGCATCCGACATCTGGGATGCGATACGCTGCCGCACCTCCGCTTCCGTCATGCCGTTACGGCACATCACCCGATGTACCCGCACCTCATCGGGGGCAGTCACCAACCAGACCCGATCGACCAGATCGTGGAATCCGGATTCGTATAAAATCGCCGATTCCATAAATACAAGCGGTGCAGACTGACTGTCCGCCCATGTACCGAAATGCCGACGCACCACCGGATGAACTATGGCGTTGAGACGTTGGAGCGCTTGCGCATCCTTGAAAACAATTCGAGCCAAAGCCGCCCGGTCCAACCCGTCTTTCGCATACAGTCCCGCGCCGAATGCGGCTTCTATATTCTGCCGTATTTCCGCCGATGTATTCATCAATCGCCGTGCTTCCAGATCGGTATCGTACACGGGATAGCCCATGATGCGCAGCAAATGCGACACCACGGATTTACCGCTTCCGATTCCACCTGTAATGGCTATCCGCATAGTTTCAACAGTCCGGTTAATGCGACGCAGAAAGTACGTCCTGTTCGATAATATATTCTACACTGTCCTTCGACAGTTGAATGTTCCGTACGTTTTCGGGAGAAGAAAGCACCTGCAACGCCGCTTTTGTCCCGCTCTTTTTTCTCAACGAATTGAAATCGACCGATACCAAGAACGACTCCGGTTTTATTTCCGCAAATTTACTGACCGGCATCATACAGGTCAGATTCACCACCGACGGGAACGTAAGCACCGACCAGTCGCGCGGTGTATTCTGGACAATCACCGGCACGGTAAGCGTTTTCAAAGTAAGTTCTTCAACCGGAACAATGACCTCGACCGAATCGGGTATAATACGTGCGCCCGGTATCTTCTCGGTCTTTACCGTCAAACGCAATGAGTCGGAAAGTGCCGATACTTCAAAACTTTCGGTTTTCACTTCCGTAAGTTTTTTCAGTACCGATGCCGGAGCATAAACGGTCACCGAATCGGACAGAGCACAAATATCGCCGCTCAACACACACTGGGGTATGACAGTCGCCTTTCCTTGTACGACCAACGGAAGACGGCGACCCTCGTCGAGCGAATAAATCCATTGCGCCGTATCGGGCGATACGGATATGAGCGTACTGGAATTGCGCAGATTGTTGCGCACCATGCTTTCGATCTGCGACGCATTCAGCGAAAAAGAGTTTCTGCCTTTGCTATATACAGAAAAATCGACGGTTATCGGCGATATGCGATTGATGTAGTAACTGGCAATTACCATACCCTTGTCGCGTACACGTACATCGACATACGGTTCGGGTTCGGAGATAAAGACCGCTTTGTCGGGTACATTTTCCAAACGGAGCGGTACCCGATAGTTCGATACCCCGTCCTCGTTCAACGCGAACAACGCCCAGAAAAAGGTGGAAAGGACTACGAACCCGGCGAACGTAAGTATCTCTTTCGAGCGTTCTTCTTTCGCCCACCTTTTCACAGAATTCCATCTGTCTTTCAGATAATCGGCAATTTGATTGAATATCATATCGTAAGTTCATTGATCGGCATAAAACAAAGATAAAGTTTTTTATCCGGTTCATAAACGAATGGACAAAAAACTTTATCAATATCTTTTCAGAATGGCAACCTATCCGGCTGCCTGTCCGATTTAACGTTGCGGTTGTTCGCCGGCTTCAGGTACCGAAGGATATACCGAATCTTTGGCGATGCGGATGCGGGTGTTTTCTGCAATCTCCACTATAAATGTAGTATCTTTTACTTCTTTGATTTTGCCGTAGATTCCTCCTGCGGTAACGATTTTATCGCCGACCGTCAATGCTTCGCGGAATTTACGAATTTCCTTTTGTTTTTTCGATTGCGGACGGATCATGAAGAAATAGAATACGGCTACCAATGCAACCATCATCAGAATGCTCATCATACCACCGCCTTGTATTGCAGCCTGATCTTGTAAAAGAATAGATAAGAGTGTCATACTTTTATTGTTTTTCTGTTAATAAATAACGTGTTTCCATTGCCAGAACCTGTCGGGGTTCACCTCTCCGAACGTCTTTGCAAAATCGGAGACTATACAAAGATAGTGCAAGCCGAATACAGAGCCGAGTTTACTCAGGCTATGTTGAGGCGTAACCTATCTTCTACAAAGATAAACAAAAATATTATTCTTTTGTTAGAACCCGTTGTTTTTTTAGGTCATCGACAATGGCATCGAGTACTCCATTGACGAAAACACCGCTTTTGGGAGTACTGTATGCTTTGGCTATTTCGATATACTCGTTCAACGTCACCCGTGTAGGTATGGCGGGGAAATTGTAGATTTCGCAAAGCGCCACCATCATGATCACGACATCCATGAACGCGATACGTTCGGCTTCCCAGTTTTTCGTGAAACGATTGATATAGTCGCGGTATTCCTCGCTTTTGAGAACGGTTCCACTGAACAGTTCGCCGGCAAAGCGGGCATCTTCTTCGTCTTTGTACATCGGCAGAAGTTTCTGCGAAACACCATTCTCCGGATCGAAACGTTTGATGGTTTTCAGAACGAACGTAGAGATAATATCCAGATCGTCGTTCCAATAAAGGGATTTCGATTCCAACAATTCGATCAGATCCTCGTCGGTAGAGATAATCGATTTGAACGTCTTGCGCCAGAACTCGCTATCCGCCTCGTACGAATTGTCGGACGACGACATGTATTCGGCATATATATCGCTTTTCAGAATACGATCCAACAAATCGCGAATGAACTCCGGATCATTATCCCACGACACTTTGTGCTCGTCGAAATAAGATACATAATCGAAGCAAGAACGCAATTGCGCGATGAAACGGTTATCGACAAAACGCATATTGGGGTTCTTCTCCTCGGGCGTAGCAAAGAACTTTTGTTTAGCTGCTTCTACCCGATTGCGTTGCGCATCGGTAAGCGAGACCATCAAAGCCAACAACAAATGATATAACTCATAGGATTTTTCCAGACTGAAAATCAACTCTTTTTCCGCCGCGTGCAATGTTCTGTCCTTGGTAAGGAAATAGGAATACGCCATTTGAACGACCTTAATGCGGATTAAAATACGATTCACCATATTGAAACGAAGTATGTAATGAACTATGTTATATGTTTAAGCATCTTTCTTGCGTTGCAAAGGTAGTGCATTTTTGTCTGTGAGCCTATACTTCCCGCCTCTTTTTTTCGGAAGAAAGCCCTTTTTTACGGGTTCTGCTTTCATTTTGCCACCGGTCGGGAAATAAGTTTTTATCATTTTTTATTTGTTCTGCAAAATAAATTTAAATATCTTTGTAGAAGATAGGTTGCATCTCGGCAAAGCCATTCAAACAAGTTTGATGTCTCTGCTCTCGATTTGCACTATCTTTGTAGAAGATAGGCTACGGTTCGGCATAATCAAATCGTGAAACGTTGTTTCCCATTTGCTTCTGCTCTCACCTTGCACTATCTTTGTAAAAGAGAAGCGGCATCCCGGCAAAACCATTCAACAGATTCGATGTCTCAGCACCGGACTCTGCATTCGTTCCGTCCTACCGCTTTTTATTGGGAGGATATATTATTTCATATTGTTTGATCAAGAATATCATGAAAGACGACACAAAAGAGATCGACATTATTTATTCGAAAACAATCAAGGCTGGTAAACGCATCTATTATTTAGATGTAAAGAAAGACCGGAAAGACGAGATGTTCCTGACTATTACGGAAAGCAAAAAGGTAGTGAACGGAACAGAAGAAAGTCCGGTAGTCCAATTCGAAAAGCATAAAATATTCCTATACCAAAAGGATTTCGACAAGTTACTCGACGGGCTTCATGAAGTAATCGAATACATAAAACAACGGCAACCCTATGCCGAAGAAAACGGTTATACGGTTACGGAAGAGAAATCTTATTTCGATTCATTCCTCGACGATTTGGAGAAATAGATCGAGGTTCGCCCTCATCGCTTTTTGAAACAGCCCGGACAGACACCCTCTCCGCAAAAGATTTTATTTCCCAACCCAATAGCCGGAACTGTCCATACCGCCCCATTATGCCAACCGGACAAAACAGGAAAGGCTTTCAGACATTCTAACACACCGAAAAAGGGGTTGCATCGAAACGAATGATTTCGGTGCAACCCCCTTTTCAAACCGTTTCCGGTCTATACCTTATTCCAACGTATCTATCTCTTTATCGGGATTCTTGTGATACACTTTTCCTTCCTGATATTCTTGTGCTGCGATCAACGTCGGTTTCGGAAGTTTCTCGTAATAACGGGAAATCTCGATTTGCTCGCGGTTTTCAAAAACTTCTTCCAAGTTATCGTTGCAAGATGCAAACTCCTGCAATTTCTTTTCCAAATCGTTTTTCATCTCAACGGCTATCTGATTTGCACGTTTTCCGATGATACAAACGGTTTCATATACATTACCTGTGTCTTCCGACAAGGCTACCATATCACGGGTCACCGTGTTAGTGGGGGCATTTGATTTCTTGTAATCCATTTTTATATGATTAATCTTTTACGTATTTACTTGCTACCTTATATATATTGTTGGCTTCTTTTTTGTACTGGCTGTCGGGGAAGTCGTTGATGAACGAATAGTATTCGTCCAACACATCGCGGAAGCGTTCACCCCGCCGTTCGGCAATACTTTGCGAAGCCTCCTGATATTTCGATTTCAGAATCAACATTTCCAACGCCTCCTTGTAACGGGTGTACGGATAGTCTTTCAACGCATTTTCAGCAACGATAATTGCCGAGCGGTAATTGTTGCCCATGTAGTTACCCATGTTGTAATAGAGCTGGGCATTCAACAATTCCTTATATACCAGTTTGTCCTGCAACTCGAATATCACATCCTGCGCCTGCTGAGCCTTGTCGCTGTTGGGATAATAATCCAAGAAACGTTGCATTTCGTCTATCGCCTTGTACGTTCCGCTTTGGTCGAGCTTGGCTTCCGGCGAATCGAGGTAATATCCGTAGCCGGCATAAAACCGCGCCAACTCCGTGTACTTTCCTTTCGGGAAATTCCGGTAATAGGCTTGAAAATATTCTCCGGATGTGAGATAGTCCTTATTCAAATAATGACTGCGTGCCAACAAATAGAGCGACTCTTCCGCCCGTGGCGTTCCTTTGAATATGGCAACCAAATCTTCCAGAATGGTATATGCCTGTGTGTACTTTTTCTTTTCGAAAGCCGCTTTGGCATATTCATACTTCTGCTCCGTATCCGTGCTTTTGAGTATTTTGTTATACTCCCCGCACGAACTCATCACCCCTACCAATACCAACAAACAGAATATCTTTCGCATTTTCGTTTATTTACCAGTTTGCAAATTTAGGGAATCCCCATAAAATACGAAAACAAAAAAGCGAATTTTAACGCTACGTGCTCAAAAAGAAGACAAAAAAGTGTTTTTTCCGGACGACACTCCGGTTTTCATATATAAGGAACTCTGATGCGCCGCTTTTCCCAGAGCTATATTTCTACGCCCAGCCTGCGAGAATAGACCTCCCGTATCTGACCGGCGATATGATCCCAATCGTATTTTCCCAAATCGTAGCAGACCGTGCGGTCTCCGCTGCGGGAAAGTTTCGCCTGCAACCTATCGCCCAATGCGGAAGGATCGGCTATATCGAAATAACAATCCGCCGGCAAACCGACCGCCTTGTTTGCCGGAATATTGCTGACCAATACATCGGCATCGTAGCTCATGGCTTCCAACAGGGTTATCGGCAAACCTTCGTGCGACGAGGGCAGCACGAACAGTGCGGCATTCGAATAGAGTTCATAGAGTTTTTCACCTTTTACCATTCCGGCAAGGACAACATTCCGTTCATGCGCCAACTGTTTCAACGCCGACGAATAGGCGGATTCGTGATCGGCATCGCCGGCTATCACCAGTTTGAAACCGGTATCGGGCAATGAGGCAAAGGCTTCGATCAATTTGTCGAACCTCTTTTCGGGGACAAAACGTCCTACCGCCAGGACGTATTTCTTCGGCTCCACCCCCAACGAGGAAAGATAAGCCGATGCCGGAATACGGGGGCGCACGGTAACGCCGTTATATATCAGATGCACATTTTCGGTGCGATTGTATTTCTGTTTCAATATATCGGAAATAACGGTCGATATGGAGATGATATCGTCCGCCCAACGGGCAGCGAAACGTTCGCCCATCCGCAAAATGAATTTGGCGAAACGCCCCCATTTCTCCCGGTCGTAATCGGGTCCGTGATGTGTCACGACGACTTTCAACCCCAACATCTTGGCTACGGGTACGGTTATCGCCGGACCGATAGCATGTATATGCACTATGTCGGCTTTTACCTTTCGGGCATAACAAATACCGAAGAAGGTATGCAACGCGGCTTCCAAGCCGACGACTTTCGGAGAAACGATGTCTTTGAACGTTACGCCCTTGTAGGTTTTCATCGGCGGATCTTCCTTGACGAAGCCCTTGCGGCGAACGACAGTCACATCGCATCCCTGCGCGACAATGCGCGGAAAGAGTTCTTCGCAATGGGTCTCTACTCCTCCCTGTATATTGGGGAATCCTCTCAATCCGACGACAACGATTTTCATTTCCGATCTTCTCTTAGGTCGCCCTGCAAAGGCGATTGTCCGACATCATACCATTTCCGATCCAAACAGAGCGGACGCCCCAACATGGTGTTGGCTTTGTTTTTCAAGACCCAACCCAACGGATGGCGGATATATTTTTTCATGACAGGCGAAGCCGTTCCCACCATCCAGCAGTTTTTGGGACAAGTACGTACTTGTTCACGCACCCGCCGGGCTTGTTCGCTTTCCCATATCTCCTTGAAATTTTTCGCCGTCAGGATATTCCCCATGCTCTCCTTCCAATAGCGTTCTTCCAATCCGTTGCACGGATACACCTCGCCATACGGATCAACAAAGAAATTCACCAGCCCGGCTTCGCAGGGAAGCATGCGGCGATTGCCTTCGATATAATTTATCAGCCCGTTATTGAAGAATGCACGGAACCACGATTTAGGCGAGTTTTCTTTTAACTGTAAAGCGATCAGCTTCTCGAAATTAGAAATCACCTCGTTCTTGTTGGTGATCTGGTTGTCGTATTTGTGGAAATAATAGGAGTTGTGGAATGCCGCTGTGGCAAACTCCAAACCCAATTGCTTTGCCAGATGATAGAGCGACAGCATATCGTTGGAGTTGTTGTTCGACACCGTGATTCCGAATCCGATATCCTTTACCCCCATATCGCGCAAGGTGAGCAGGGTGCGCAATCCTTTGTCGAACCCCCCGTCACGGCCACGCAATTCATCGTTTTTCCGCGACAACCCCTCGATACTGATACGGATTCCGATATTGGGAAATTTTTCCGCCAGACGGATCACCCGATCGTCGAACCACCCGGATGTAGAGATCACCACGCGCGGCGACTTGGAGAAAAGCACTTCGACTATCTCGTCCAGATCTTCACGAATGAAAGGTTCTCCGCCCGTGATATTCACAAATTTCACTTTGGGCAATATCTCCAAATCTTTGGGTTGTATCTCTTTACTTTTTTCCGTCGGGTTCTGCCAAATATCGCACATTTTACAACGCATCGGACAACGATAGGTGGTAATAATGCACATATCGGTAGGTGACGGAATCGTATATTTTTCGTTCTGCATACTCTATCTGTAAAGTTTTATTATTTCGTCGTAATATGTTTCCGCAGAGAAACGACGAATCGCCTGCGTACTGATATTATCGTAATCGAACGAGGCATTATACATCGTTTCGATCTTCGTTTTCAATTCTTCCTTATTTCCCGGTTCGAACAGCATTCCGTTTGTCGGAGCATCGATCAGTTCGGGTATTCCGCCGATATTCGCTCCCAGAACCGGAGTTCCCAAGCAATGGGTTTCTATAACGGAGAACGGGTTGTTTTCGTACCATTCCGAAGGAACAACGACAAAACGTGCTCGACTGACAATCGGTTTCAGCTCGTTCCATTCCTTAAAGCCGAGAAAACGGATATGACCGCAGGTATCGGGCAACGAATCTTTCAACGGTCCGGTACCGACTATAAACAGCTGGTACGGCAATTCTTTCGCCGCATCGAGCAGGGTTTGCACGCCTTTCTCACCCGACAAACGACCTACGTAACAATAATAATCGGATTTCGTTTCGGATTTACCGGAGAAGTCGCGATTCATAAAGTTGGGAATCACTTTCACCTGCGCCTCCGGAAACCCGCCCCGCACCATGATCTGTTTCATAAACGAACTGGGAGCGACAAAGTAATCGGTGTTGTTTATCAGCCGTTCGCGATTCCAATAGACCGACTCCATAAAGGCAAGCAGACTGGCTGGCAGACTGCCTTTCATACACCGGTTTCGCAACGCGGGAAACGCGCCCCGGTGCAAACATTCCTCACAAGGTTTGCCCGATTTCAGACAGATATAGTTGGGACATACCAGTTTGTAGTCGTGCAATGTCCATACGACCTTGATTCCTTTCTGATGCGCCAGTTCGCCAATGACCGGAGATAATTGCGAATGAATATTGTTGAGGTGAAGCACGTCGGGCTTAAAGCGGTCTACCAATTTCAAGAACCGGGATCTGACCTCTCCCGCACCGAATATACGTCCGGCGGCTTTCAATTTCGACGAAATACCGCCCGCCTGAAAATCCACATTCGACGGGAAAAACTCCGACCATTCCGACGGAAAATTCTGCGGATGCTGCATACTGAAAAATGCCACTTGATGACCTTTCGCCTTCAACAACTGTTCCAGCGCGATCGACGCAATGCAATCCCCTCCCCGATTGTAGTAAAATTTATTGGCTATAAGTATATTCATGCTATCGTTCTCAGGTTACAATACAGTGATGAAAGTCCTTTTCTCCCATCGCACTCCGGCAAGTTCTTAACCGTTGAAGATCTTACCGAAAGGGGCAAGCCTATCCGCCCCGTAATTCGTACGACCGCGCACTTATCTTTACAGAAGATAAGCGACATTTTAAAACCAGACTCTATATTCGACTCACATTATCTTATGCAAAGATAAGATAAAGCCGATATACAAACAAGTTTATAACATCTAAATTTCCCCCGTAGGCAACGTATCGGTCCGACGCCAAAATTCCTCGTGTTTTTCGAGTTGCAAATAATTACTTTTTTATGTACTTTTGCCGGATCATGGGTATTTTTTAAAGATCGACTAAAAACAAATTCACAATGACATATACGAAAAAATTAACCCGCTCGATTACAGATCGTAAAATCGGCGGTGTGTGCGGTGGTCTCGGTGTTTATTTTGGAATCGACCCGACCGTTCTACGGGTTATCGCTATCCTCCTCTGCTTTATTACCGCAGTGGTCCCCATGACAATCGCCTATCTGATCTTGTGCCTCGTCATTCCGGAAGAATAATTTTCCCCGAAAGCAAGTTATGGATTTCAAAATCGTTTCGCCTTACAAACCTACCGGCGACCAACCGGAAGCCATCGAGGAACTGAGCCGCGGCATAGCCGACGGAGTTCCCTACCAGACCTTGTTAGGAGTAACCGGATCGGGAAAAACCTTTACGATGGCGAACGTGATCGAAAAGGTTCAGCGCCCCACCCTGATTTTGAGCCACAACAAAACGCTCGCCGCGCAATTATACGGCGAATTCAAAAACTTCTTCCCCGACAACGCGGTGGAATATTTCGTATCGTACTACGATTATTATCAACCGGAGGCATACATTCCCAGCACGGATACCTATATCGAAAAAGACCTGGCGATCAACGAAGAGATCGACCGGTTGCGGTTATCTACCACCTCCTCGCTCCTGTCGGGACGTAAAGATGTTATTGTCGTATCGTCGGTGTCGTGCCTCTACGGCATCGGCAACCCCGAAGATTTCCACAGCAATGTGATCGAAGTGTCGGTAGGCAGCAATATCGGGCGAAACGCATTTCTACGACGGCTGGTAGATGCTCTTTACAGCCGGAACGAAATAGAACTGAACCGGGGAAATTTCCGGGTAAAAGGCGATACGGTAGATATTTATCTGGCATACGACGAGAAAATCATTCGCGTCATCTTCTGGGGGGAAGAGATCGAAAGTATCGAGACTGTCGATCCGGCTACGGGATACAGCATTTCGACATTCGACTCTTACAATATTTTCCCTGCCAATATCTTCGTCACCACGAAAGAGCGGATAGACCGGGCTATCGGCGAAATCGAAATCGACCTGGGCAAACAGGTGGAGTTTTTCAAATCTATCGGCAAGAACCTGGAAGCCAAACGGCTCTATGAACGGGTAACCTACGACGTGGAGATGATCCGCGAAGTGGGACACTGTTCCGGTATCGAAAACTACTCGCGCTATTTCGACGGTCGCAATGCCGGCACACGGCCGTTCTGCCTGCTCGATTATTTCCCGAACGATTTTCTGACGATTATCGACGAAAGCCACGTTACCATACCGCAGATCCGCGCCATGTTCGGCGGGGACAGTTCGCGCAAAATGAATCTGGTGGAATACGGATTCCGGCTTCCCGCTGCGATCGACAACCGTCCGCTGAAATTCGACGAGTTCGAATCGCTGGCCAAACAGGTCATTTACGTCAGCGCGACACCTGCCGATTACGAATTGGAGAAAAGCGAGGGCGTCGTGGTCGAACAGGTAATCCGCCCGACCGGATTGTTAGACCCGGTGATCGAAGTACGACCCAGCCTGAACCAGATAGACGACCTGCTGGAAGAGATACAGTTGCGTATCGAACGCGACGAACGTGTGTTGGTGACAACTTTGACCAAACGCATGGCAGAGGAGCTGAATGCTTATCTGCTGAAATTAGATATTCGCTGCAACTATATCCATTCGGATGTCGATACGCTCGACCGCATACAGATATTGGCAGACCTGCGTGCCGGCGTGTACGATGTACTGATCGGCGTAAACCTGCTGCGTGAAGGATTAGACCTGCCGGAGGTTTCGCTCGTAGCGATTCTGGATGCCGACAAAGAGGGATTCCTCCGTTCGCACCGCTCCCTGACACAGACCGTAGGCCGTGCCGCCCGAAACCTGAACGGGCGTGTAATCATGTATGCAGACAAGATCACGGAAAGCATGCAGCAAACGATCGACGAGACCAACCGCCGGCGCGAAAAACAATTGGCTTACAACGAAGCGAACCACATCACTCCGCAAGCGATTAAAAAAGCACAGACCTCCATCCTCGCCCAAGAGAAAAACGGGACGGCTCCCGATCCGCATATTCCGTACAGTCAGGAATATTCGCACACGGCGAACATTGCTGCCGATCCGGTTGTAAAATATATGAACAAAGAGCAGCTCGAAAAAAGCATCGAACGTACGCGCAAAGCCATGGCGGATGCCGCCAAGCGCATGGAGTTCATCGAAGCAGCCCAGTTGCGCGACGAACTGCTGAAATTGGAAGAACTGGTTCAGAAAAACCGATAATACATATAGCTATTTAATATATCCGTACAATGAAATCCGATATTGAAATCGCCCACGAAACAGAGTTGAAGAATATCCGCGAAATCGCCGCGTCGATCGGCATAGACGAAGACGACGTATATAATTATGGAAAGTATATCGCCAAAGTGCCCATGAGCCTCATCGATGAGGAACGTGTAAAACGCCACCATCTGATTTTAGTAACCGCCATTACCGCCACCAAAGCGGGCGTAGGAAAAACGACCGTCAGCATCGGATTAGGATTGGGTCTGAACTACATCGGCAAAAATGCGGTAATCGCTTTGCGCGAGCCGTCGTTAGGTCCTTGCTTCGGCATGAAAGGCGGTGCTACCGGCGGAGGCTACGCACAGGTATTGCCGTCGGATAATATCAACCTGCATTTCACCGGAGACTTCCACGCCATAACGGCAGCCAATAATCTGATTGCCGCCCTGCTCGACAATTACATTTTCCAGAACCGTGCCGAAAATTGCGGATTGAAAAAGATTTTATGGCGGCGGGTATTAGATATCAACGACCGCGGACTGCGGCATATCATCACCGGATTGGGCGGATTGAGCAACGGCATCCCTACCGAAACGGGATTCGACATCACTCCCGCCTCGGAAATTATGGCGATCCTCTGCCTGTCGCGCGATTTGCAGGATCTGGAAGAGCGCATCGGACGTATCGTCCTCGCCATACGCCACGACAATACGCCGTTTACCGTTCAGGACTTAGGCGTGACAGGGGCTATCGTCGCTTTGCTGAAAGACGCTATTCACCCGAATCTGGTACAGACCACCGAACATACACCCGTATTCGTCCACGGCGGTCCGTTTGCCAATATAGCCCACGGCTGCAATTCGATCATCGCATCGAAAATGGCATTGACCTACGGCGATTATGTCGTGACGGAAGCCGGATTCGGAGCGGATCTGGGAGCGGAAAAATTCCTGAACATCAAGTGCCGGGCAAGCGGATTGAAACCGGATCTATCGGTATTGGTCGCCTCTACGCAAGCCCTGAAAATGCACGGCGGCGTGGCATTGGACGAGATCAAACAACCGAACATCGAAGGTCTTCGAAAAGGATTCGCCAATTTGGACAAACACATCGCCAACCTGCAATCGTTCGGGCAGACCGTATTGGTTTGCTTCAACCGTTTCGCAACCGATACCGACGAGGAGATGGAGGCTGTCATGGAACACTGCCGTACGCTCGGCGTGCGTTGCGTCATCAACAACGCATACATGGAGGGAGGAAAAGGCGCAGCAGAATTGGCTCAGGCTGCCGTCGAACTGATCGAAAACACCCCCTCCCAACCGATACGCTTCACTTACGCCGACGAAGATTCGCCACGTACCAAAATCATAAAGGTTGCCCGGAGCATTTACGGAGCGGGAGAGGTAACATTCAGCAGTGCCGCCGAAAAGAAACTGAAACAGATCTCGGAATGGAATTACGACCGGTTGCCGGTTTGTATCGCCAAGACACAATATTCTTTCTCGGGCAATCCGAAACAATACGGAGTAGTAAAAGACTTCGAACTGAAAATAAGCGATATAGAGATCAACGCCGGTGCCGGATTCATCGTGGCATTAGTCGGTGAGATGATGCGTATGCCCGGACTTCCGAAAGTGCCGCAGGCAAATCATATCCGAATCGTCGATGGCGAAATAGAGGGTCTGAACTAATTCACTGCAAGAGAAAGGAATATATGGGCAAGACATACCGGTTACAAGACTGGCTGCCGACTACGCAGAAAGAGATCGAGCTAAGGGGATGGGACTACATCGACGTAATCCTGTTTTCGGGCGATGCGTATGTGGATCATCCGTCGTTCGGTGCTGCCGTTATCGGTCGTACACTCGAAGCCGCCGGGCTCCGGGTAGCGCTCGTTCCCCAGCCTAACTGGCGGGACGACCTGCGCGACTTCAAGAAATTAGGCGCACCCCGTCTGTTCTTCGGCATCTCGCCCGGTGCCATGGATTCCATGGTGAACCACTATACCGCCAACAAGCGGTTGCGCAGCGACGATGCGTACACGCCCGACGGCAGACACGGCATGCGTCCCGACTACCCGAGTATCGTGTACAGCAAGATTCTCCGGTCGCTCTATCCCGATACCCCGATCTTGTTAGGAGGCATAGAGGCTTCGCTCCGCCGGTTGTCGCACTACGACTACTGGCAGGACAAACTGCTGCCCAGCATACTGACCGAATGCCCCGCCGACCTGTTGATCTACGGCATGGGGGAAAAACCGATCATCGAGATTGCCCGACGGCTTCGGAATGGCGAACCGATCGGAAATATCACCGACATTCCGCAAACGGTCGTACTCCGTCCGTTACAGGAAATCCCCACCGTCACCGAGAACGAAACGGACATCGTCCTGCACTCTTTCAGCGATTGCCTTGCCAACAAAAAAGCACAGGCGGAAAACTTCCGTCATATCGAAGAGGAATCGAACAAGATACATGCCAAACGCCTGTGGCAGGCAACCGGCAACCGTGCCGTTATGGTGAATCCGCCCTATCCGCCCATGAGCGAAAGCGAAATAGACGCATCGTTCGACCTGCCCTACACCCGTATGCCGCATCCCAAATACCGGGGCAAAACCATTCCGGCTTACGAAATGATCAAATTTTCGGTGAACCTGCACCGGGGTTGTTTCGGGGGCTGTGCCTTCTGCACCATATCGGCACATCAAGGTAAGTTCATCGCTTCACGTTCCAAAGAGTCCATATTGAGAGAGGTAAAAGCCTTGACCGAAATGGAGGGGTTCAAAGGATACCTGAGCGACCTGGGCGGTCCGTCAGCCAATATGTACCGGATGCACGGAGCCAAACGGGAAGCCTGCGAAGTATGCAAACGTCCTTCGTGCCTGCATCCGGCGGTCTGCCCGAACCTGCAAACCGACCACCAGCCGTTATTAGACATCTATCACGCGGTAGACGCATTGCCCGGTATCAAGAAATCGTTTATCGGCAGCGGCGTACGATACGACCTGATCCTGCACCGGCATAAAGATGAAAACCTGAACCGATGCTCGATGCAATATGCACACGAATTGATTGCCCGCCACGTGTCGGGAAGATTGAAAGTGGCACCGGAACACACCTCCGACCGGGTGTTGAATCTGATGCGCAAACCTTCGTTCGAACAGTTCGGACAATTCAAACGGATTTTCGACCGGATAAACGCAGAAGAGGGACTGAACCAGCAACTCATTCCCTACTTCATTTCCAGCCATCCCGGCTGCACGGAAGAAGACATGGCAGAACTTGCCGCCATCACCAAAAGCCTGCATTTCCATTTGGAACAGGTTCAGGACTTCACGCCCACGCCCATGACGCTCGCCACCGAAATTTACTATACCGGGTATCATCCTTATACCGGCGAAAAAGTATATACCGCCCGCGATGCCCGGGAAAAATTGGGGCAACGCAAATATTTCTTCTGGTATCAGCCCGAACAGCAACACGACATACAACAATCGTTGCAACGGATGCACCGTCCCGATCTGCTGAACCGCCTGTACGGACATGCCGCTTCCCCGAAAAATGCCCGGCAAAGCCAATCCGATCCGCGATCGAAAGGCAATAATAAAGAACGATACGACACCGGCAGGTATTCGGACAACCGACCCGCCAAGAGAAGCGGAGATACGACGGCGTTCCGTCCCGACAACCGTAGCCGGAAAAAGCGCAAATAACCCGTCAAGCGGAAAGGACAAGCCGTATGACAAGTTTTATCAACCGACCGCACGGAAATACCGAAGATTATCACTATCTTTACCTACGGTAAAATTTCGATTATGGAAATATATCGACAGAAATGTTCGTGGGGCAAATCCCCTCTTTGGATGAACGGGTTAGTCGTTCTTCTGTTCGCCATACCCTTTATCTTGCAAGACGAACAGAAACCACTCGAACCGTGGGTGGCAATCACCATACTAACCACATTTCTCGCACTGTTGTTCAGCGGTCTGTTCTATTGCCCCCGATACATAGCCATAACGCCCGATACGTTAGTAATCAAACGTATCGTAGCCAGCAAAGTCATTCCGTTAAGCGAAATCGAATCGGCAGAACCCTATCAACGCACCATGAATTTCACACGTACCTGCGGCAGCGGCGGATTCTTAGGCTATTGGGGATGGTTCCACAATCAGGAGTTAAAGCATTTCTTTGTCTACGCCACCAATCTCAACCAGTTGGTTCTGGTACGGTTAAGGTCGGGACGGAAATATGTAATCTCGTGCACGGATGCCCCAAGCATGGCAACGGAAATCGCACGCCAACTTCGAAATTAGAAAATAAATCCGGCGGCGGGAAACTGCCGCGACACACATAAATACAGTTTTTTACATGAAACATTTATTCGTATCGGCTATGGCTGGAACTTTATTATTGACAGCCTGTCAATCTTCCTCCACATCGGGAGGCAGTATCATCGAAAAACCTTCGGTGAAGGTTGAAAACGGTATTATGAATACCGATGTGCTGATGGCTTTCGGACGAATCAGCGATCCGGTAGTTTCTCCGGACAAACAAAAGGTTTTATACGGAGTTTCGTATGTGGATGTAGCCCAAAACAAATCGAACCGGGAACTGATGGTCGTGAACATCGACGGCAGCGGACGGAAACAACTTACTCATACCGCCGGCTCGGAACTGAACGGCGTATGGATCGACGGAGGCGATAAAATCGCATTCCTCTCGGCAGAAAGCGGCAGTTACCAATTGTGGGTGATGAATGCCGACGGCAGCCATCGCCGGCAGATCAGCCACCTCGAACGCGATATACAGGGTTTCCTGCTTTCGCCGGACGAAACACAAATATTGTTGATCTGCAATATCAAGGCTATCGAAACCGCTTCGGACATCTATCCCGATCTGGATAAAGCGACCGGCAGAGTGATCGACGACCTGATGTACAAACATTGGAACGAATGGGTGGAAGAGATTCCGCATCCCTACATCGCATCGTTCGACGGAGAGAAGATCGGCGAACTGACCGACCTGCTTGAAGGCGAACCGTATGAATCGCCGATGAAACCGTTCGGCGGCACGGAATCGTTCTCATGGGCTCCGGACGGCAAGAGCATCGCCTACGTATGCCGCAAAAAGACCGGTCTGGAATACTCCTTATCGACCAACTCGGACATCTACCTCTATGACATCGCCTCGAAAACATCGCGCAATCTCACAGAGGGCATGATGGGTTACGATACCAACCCGAGTTTCTCGTCCGACGGGAAATATCTGTTGTGGACCAGCATGGAACGCGACGGTTACGAATCGGATAAAAACCGGGTATTCGTCTTGGATATGGCTACGGGCGAAAAAAATTACCTGACCTCCGACTTCGATTACAGCGCCGACGGTGCAGCATGGGCCCCCGACAACCGTTCGGTATATTTCAGCGCACCGTACCGCGGCGAGGTACACCTGTTCAACGTAACGCTTGCCGACAAATCGATCAAACAGATCACGACCGGCTATTACGACTACGGAACATTCATTCCGGTGAGCGACCGTTGCATCGTGGCTACCCGCCATTCGTTATCGCAACCCGACGAAATTTACACCATCGACCCGACCGACCTGAGCGTCGCCGAAATTTCGTTCGAAAATAAAGAAATACTCGACCAGGTGACAATGGGTCGCGTAGAAGAACGCTGGATAAAGACGACCGACAACAAAGAGATGTTGGCATGGGTTGTCTATCCGCCGAATTTCGACCCGAACAAAAAATATCCGGCATTGCTTTATTGCCAGGGCGGTCCGCAAAGCCCGGTAAGCCAGTTCTGGTCGTACCGCTGGAACCTGCAAATGATGGCAGCCAACGGCTACATCGTCATCGCACCGAACCGTCGGGGCTTGTACGGATTCGGACAGGAATGGCTGGAACAGATCAGCGGCGACTACGGCGGTCAGAATATGAAAGACTACCTGAGCGCAAGCGATGCTCTGGCGAAAGAACCGTATGTCGATGCCGACCGTATGGGTGCTGTGGGTGCAAGTTACGGCGGGTTCTCGGTTTACTGGCTGGCAGGACACCACAAAGACCGGTTCAAAGCTTTCATCGCTCATGCCGGCATCTTCAACATCGAGCAACAATATTTCGAAACCGAAGAGATGTGGTTCGCCAATTGGGATATGGGCGGCGCTCCGTGGGAAAAGGACAACAAGATCGCCCAACGGACTTTCGCCAATTCTCCGCACAAGTTCGTAGACCAATGGAATACGCCGATTCTCGTCATACACGGGGAATACGATTTCCGCATCCTCGCTTCGCAAGGCATGTCGGCATTCAATGCGGCGAAACTGCGCGGCGTACCTGCCGAAATGCTGATCTTCCCGGATGAATGCCACTGGGTTCAAAAACCGCAAAACGCAGTGCTCTGGCACCGGATCTTCTTCCGCTGGCTCGACAAATGGCTGAAACCGACGGCAGAGTAAAAACAGTACGTTCATGATTGAATTTAAAGACGTCACATTCTTTTATGACCATAAACCTCTGATGCAGCACTTTTCGTGCTGCATCGCACGAGGTGAGAAAGTGGTGCTTTTCGGGCCTTCGGGCAAAGGGAAAAGCACCCTTCTCGCATCTATACCGGGCTTTGTGCGTCCTGACGAAGGTCGGATAGAGATAGACGAGAAAGAACTGACCGGGTCGTCGGTAACTTCGATACGGCAACGTATCGCATGGCTGCCCCAAGAGTTCACCCTGCCCTACGACACGGTACGGGAAACAATCGAGGCTCCGTTCCGGTTACGCGCCAACCGTAGAAATATGCCCGCACGGGAAACGGTGCTCGACCACTTCGAACGGTTGGGTTTGGAAGCCGTATTGTACGATAAACGAAACATCGAGATTTCGGGCGGACAGCGACAGCGTATCATGCTGATGATCGCCGCACTGCTCGGCAAAGAGATCGTCCTGCTCGACGAACCGACCTCGGCTCTCGATCCCGAGTCGGTAGAACGGGTAATCCGTTACATCCGGTCGCTCGAATCGGCTACCGTCGTCATGGTTTCTCACGACCGGCGGGTTATCGGGGCTTTCGACCGGGAAATCGGTATCGGTATTCACGAATAAGATATTATGGAGACAATCAACATCGGATATGGGGAAATGGCGATCGGCTTTTTACTGTTGCTGATCCCCGTTTTCTTCTTATACTACTATCGCACAGGCTTGGTAAAGAGTACCATAATCGCCGCCGCCCGCATGACCATACAATTGTTTTTCATCGGGTTCTATTTGGAGTATCTGTTTGAGTGGAACAATGTGTGGGTGAACCTGCTGTGGGTACTTATCATGATCGGCATCGCAACCTACACCGTCCTGCAACGTACCCGACTGCCGATCAAAATGCTGGTCATACCGGTAGGAACGGCATTTCTGATCTCGCTATTGATTATAGATTTCTATTTCCTCGGATTGGTCGTACGTCCGCCCTACCTGTTCGAAGCCCGTTATTTCATACCGATCAGCGGCATGATATTGGGCAATATGCTCTCGGCTAATGTGATCGCGCTCAATACGTTCTACGGCTCGATCGAACGGGAGCGACAACAGTATCTTTATCTGTTGGGCAACGGTGCAAGCCGTAGCGAGGCTCTGGCTCCGTTTATGCGCGAGGCTTTGTTGAAATCGTTCAACCCGACCATCGCTTCGATGGCGGTAATGGGACTGATTGCCCTGCCGGGCACCATGACCGGACAGATACTCGGCGGCAGCAGTCCTTCGGTCGCTATCCGCTACCAAATCATGCTGATGGTGACGATCTTCGCCTCATCGCTCATATCGGTGCTGATTACACTGACCGCTTCGCACCGGAAAGCGTTCGACGCATTCGGTATCAAACGGTTTTAGATCGACCGAAACAACCTCATAGCCTTTCACCTTAAACATTCTAACACACCGAAAAGGGGCTGCATCGAAAACTTGCATTTCGACACAACCCCTTCTTTCTGTTTCTAATGTTTATTTCGGATTAGATTGTTTCTTCTATCGTCCACGTAAATGCCCGCAAACCTAATTGGGGCGTTGCGACATCCATATCGTGCAATGCTTCAAGCAGCTTTTTTACTTTCTCGTCGGCTACCACCGTAATGATTGCGGAGCACATCGAGGGCCAGGCATGACTGCCGTAATGCGGATCGCCGGTTTTCGATCCCCGTCCCTGCATGGTAGGGAAATAGGAGAATCCACGACAGCTCTGTTTGTCGAGCAGTTCGATAATCCGATGATAATATGCTTGATCGAACGTGATAAGTACTGATTTCATATCTTAAATTTTTAATTTTCAATAAACGCTGCGCCCCGGCAAATCGGTTCAAGTTTCCACTTGACCGCTTCTGCACCCGGCTTGCAGTTTATCTTTATTCTTTTAAACCGGCAGAGGAGAAGACTCCCCTGCCGAAATGATTTTGCAACAAGATCAATGTGCGGCTTCTTCCGCATCGAGACGGTTGTGCAGTTTTTTCCGACGACGATTCACTCCTACTCCGGCAAATACACAATAGAGAACCGGAACCAGAATCAAGGTAAGAATAGTAGAAACCGTCAGACCGCCGATTACCGCCGTACCCATAGGACGCCACATTTCAGAACCCTCGCCCGTACCGATAGCCATCGGCACCATACCGAGTATCGTGGTCAATGTGGTCATGATTACCGGACGCAGACGCGACTTACCGCCTTGTACTACCGCCGTAACGATACCTTGTCCGCGTTCACGGTTCAGAATAATGTAGTCGATCAACACGATACCGTTCTTCACCACGATACCGATCAACATGATGGCTCCGATCAACGACATCACGTTCAAGGTGCTACCCGACAGCCACAGGGCGAGGAACACTCCGGAGAACGAGAACGGAATGGCGAACATGATGATGAAGGGATAGGTAAGCGATTCGAACTGTGCCGCCATGACAATGAATACCAACAGGATAATCAATATCATCAACGTGAACAGGTCGCCGAACGAATCTTGCTGGTCTTCGTATGTACCTGCCAATTGTACGGAGATACCCAACGGAATATCCATCTTTTTCAATTCCTTGTCCATAGCTTCCACCACATCGCTCATCGGCACACCCGAAATCACCGCCGACACGGTATTGATACGTTCACGGTCTTTTCGTTCGATCGTAGGCGGAGCAAAGCGTTCTACGACCGTACCGAGTTCACGCACCCGTACGCCTTTGCCTTGCGAGTTGTAGATCACGATATTCTCGATATCCTCGATCGAAGTACGATGTTCGGGAGCATACATGACCTTGATATCATATTCGTCTCCTTCTTCGCGGAAAAGCGACGCGGTAGATCCATTGATGCGGTTACGCAGGAAGGTTGCCGCCGTAGAGAGGTTCAAGCCGTTCAACGCCAGTTTCTCCCGATCGAAATCGACTTGATATTCAGGTTGGTATTCACCCCGGCTGATAATTACTTCGGCACAGCCTTTGATAGCGAGCAGTTTTTCCTGCAACATCGCTGCCACCCGGTCGGTTTCTTCAAAACTGTAACCGTATATCTCGTAGTCGAGAGTAGCCTGTCCGCCCATGCCGGTATTACCTCCACCCAATTTCACTTCGAATTTGCGGATTTCGGGATAGTGACGCAGATCGTCACGCATCATGTCGCAGATTTCGGACAGCGAACGATCCCGATCTTCGAGATCGATCAAGCTGATATTGAAAGTAATGATATGCGTACCGTTGTCCTGCATCGAAGCGAATGCGTTGTCGGTGCTTGCCTGACCTACGGTGAAGTTACAAACTTTGATTTCGGGATATTTCTTTGTCCACTGGTCATAAAGTTTCATGGATATTTCCTTCGAAATCTCGGTACGGGTACCGATAGGCATTTCGATCGAAACTCCGATTCGTCCGTTATCCTGAGAGGGGAAGAATTCCGTACCTACCTGACTTACCAAAAACATACTGGCAACGAAAATACCGAGACAGGAGAATATTACCGTCTTACGGTGGCGTACCGACCAATTCAATATCGAAGCATAAAAGTCGTCGAAACGATCCAGTCCGCGTTCAATCGGATGATAAATCAACTTGAAAAGTTTGGATTGCTTGGGGTTCAACCGCAGCAGTTGCGAACAGAGCATCGGTGTGAGAGAAAGGGCACTGGTCGTAGAAACGATCATGATGATCGTCACCATCCAACCCAACTCCTTGAAGAAGATACCGGTCATACCGGATACCATAGTGAGCGGGAAGAATACGGCAATCAAAGTAAGCGTAGATGCGATAACCGATATACCTACCTCGTTCGTTCCGTGGATAGCGGCTTGTTTCGGGTCACTACCCCGCTCGATATGTGTCGTCACGTTTTCCAATACCACAATCGCATCATCGACCACCATACCGATAGCGATGGAGAGCGCGGAGAGTGAAATGATGTTCAACGAACTGTCGGTGATCGCCAGATAGATGAACGAAGCGACCAACGAAATCGGGATCGTAATTACGACGATAATCGTAGCCCGCCAACGGCCGAGGAAAAAGAGTACGACCAAAGTCACGAAGAGCAAAGCCAGCATCACGGTTTCGAACAAACTGTCGATCGTGTTGCTGATGTTGTCGGAGGTATTGACGATAATACCGAGTTTCACATCGGAAGGCAGGTTCTTTTGGAGGCGGGGCAATGCATCGAGCACCGCTTTGGAAATCTGCACGGAGTTGGCACCCGACTGTTTTTGAATCACGATCATCGCACCTTGCACTCCATTGTTATAGGCTTCCTGCGCACGTTCTTCCACCGAGTCGTGTACCGTGGCGACATCGCGCAGATAGATTGTCCGTCCGTTGAACGTACCGACTACAATGTCGTTCATCTGACGTGCATCGGTAAATTCGCCCTGTACGCGCAATGCGTAGGTATCGGATCCGATATCGAACGTACCGCCAGGAATGTTCCGGTTTTCAGCTCCGATCACGGACGATATACCCTCGACCGTGAGATGATAGGCTTCGAGACGTTCGGGATCGACATAAATCTGTATTTCGCGTTCGGGCGCACCGGTAATGGAGACCGTACCTACTCCGCTGATACGAGCCAACGGGTTCGCCACATTGTCGTCCAATATTTTATAGAGAGCCGGCATACTCTCCTCGGCTTGTACGGAGAGGAGCACGATAGGAATCATATCGGCATCGAACTTGAAAATGATCGGCGTCTCCGATTCATCGGGCAACGAGGATTTCACCATGTCGAGTTTATCACGCACATCGTTCGTCAGTACATCGATGTCATAACCGTACTCGAATTCGAGCGTGATCAAAGACATATTTTCTTTCGACTGCGAAGTAATGTGTTTCAAGTTGCTCACCGCATTCAACGTATTTTCCAACGGACGGGTAAGGTTGGTTTCAATATCGGCGGCACTCGCTCCGGGATATGCCGTCATCACCATGATCACATTGCTTTCGACATCGGGATAGAGGTCGATCGGTAATTTTTGTAACGAGAAGAGACCCAGTATCGCAATCGCCACAAAGCAGAGCGAAGTCATAATCGGTTTCTTCACCGCACCTTCATATAGACTCATAAGATATATTTTTTATTTGTTAATGATGCGAGGGAATGCCATATCGAAGCATTCCCGTTCGGAGTATCCGATTATTCGACAACAGTCACGTCCATGCCGTCGCCTAATTTCGCCTGACCGGCAATCACTACGAACGAATTGTTCTCCACGCCGGAAATCAGTTCGTAGGTGGTATCGATGTGACGTCCGAGTTCCACTTTGTTGTAACTTACTTTGCCGTCGTTATAGACATACACGAAACGGTCGCCCGATCCGGCACGTTTGATCACCGCACGATCGGGTACGACCACCCGGTTTTCGGTGCCGAAGTCCATATTGACACGGGCAAACATTCCCGGACGGATACGCTCCTTAGCATTCGGGATATTGATCTCGACCGTGAACGTACGTGTAGCGGCATCGATCGTAGGATGTATCAACGATACTTTTCCTTTGAACACCTCATCGCCATAGACATCGAGATTGATATCGACATTCATACCTACATGTACTTTGCGGAAGTCGCTCTCCGAAACGTTCACCAATACTTTTACCGGATTGATCTGCATAACGGTATATACAGCCGCACCGCTCGCCATATCGCCTTCGTCGAAATTACGTGCAGTCACCACTCCGGGTATCGGGCTGATAAGTACGGTATTTTCCAACAGATTCTCGTAAGCGGTTTTCGTAGCTTCGTATTGCGTACCGAGCTGGTCTACCTGCTGTTGCGACGCGCCTCCTACTTTCTGCAATTCGACAACGCGGTCGTATTCCAATTTGATATTGTCCAACTGTACTTTCTGTTGCGTCAGATTGGCGGCATCCAGTTCTACCAGTTTCTGTCCCTCTTTCACATGGTCGCCAACTTCGACATAGAGTTTTTTGATGCGGTTGGGCATGGACGAAATGATCTGGTTTCTTTTGAACGGTTCTACCGTAGCCGTATAGACTGCCACCTGCGGCACAGGCTGCGTATTTACTTTGGCTATTTTCACCATAGGGGTTTCATCTCCGTCCGAAACCGTCCCCTTCTTTTCACCTCCGGCACAAGAGGCAAGCATCACCACGGCACACAAAGCCGTTACATTCAAGAATCTCATTCTTTTCATATTGTTGTTTATTCTTATTTTCCGTGTATATTACCTTATTTTTTCTCGTCTGTTTTGTACTGGTCCAAGTCGATATTACCCAGCAAGAGTTCCAGATCGGTCTTTGCCGACAGGAAATCGTAGATTGCCTGATTGTAGGTGAGCTTCGAGCTCGTCAGTGCCAAATCGGCATCATTGACTTCGATGAAAGTCGCCGATCCTATTTCAAAACTTTTCTGCATGATCGCATAGGCTTTCTCTGCCTGCTTCACGCCTTCCTTGTTGGATGCAACCTGTTTTACCGATTTTTGTATGTTGTCCATCGACGACTGTACCTGCATGGAAAGCCCGCGCACAAGGTTGTCGCGCTGGAATCCCATTTGCAACAGATTGGCTTTGGCTTGCTTCTCCTTGAATACACGCGACCCACCCTGAAAGATAGGAACGGACAACGACAGTGCCACCGTAGAATAGGGCGACCAACGGAAGTTCTTGAACATGTTTCCGTCGGACATCGAAATCCAGTTGTAGCCGGCTGATGCCGCCAATGTAGGACTCCACGCCATTTGCTGTACCTTTACGGCTTGTTTCACATAGGCTGTCTGCAAATCCAACTGACGCAAATCGGTGTTCTGATCGAGGGAGGTATCGATCGAAAGGGTTTGCTCGTACATCGAGGCTTCATAATCCGACAACTGACCTTCGACATTGACCTCGACATCCATATCGACTCCCAGCAACACTTTGAGTTGGAGTTTCGAAAGGGTTACCGCACTTTCTGCCGAAAGCAACGAAGGTTCGAGGTTCCGCACCTGCACTTCGGCACGCAGCACTTCGTATTCGGAAGCTGTTCCGTGTTCGTATTTGTTCCGGAAATTCTGTGCGTTCAACTTGGCATTGTCGTAACTCTGTTTGATCACATTGTAAGAATCCTGTGCCAACAACACGCCGTAATAGGATTTCGTCACCTGATTGACCATCGACAGGCGCGATGACCTCGCCGCTTCTACCGCCTGAGCCACATCGGCTTTGGACAGGGAGATGCTTTTCCATAACTGGGGCGCGATAATAGGCAATGTGGCATTGAACCCCAACGAATAGGTATTGTCCAAGCCGACTTTCATCCCGCTGCTCCCGCCTTCGGACTGAGTGCTTCCTCCGGTTACCGACGACGGATCGAATTCGGGGTGGAGCGCACCGATCACTCCGAAAAGAGGATCGAACATGCTACCCATATTTTTCGTATCCATATACATGGTCTGCTTCTCGATCGCCCGGCTATAACTTGCCGAACCGTCGATCTTGGGAAACAGCCCCGAAATGGCATCTTTTTTCGAATAGTCTTTTTTCTTCACTTCTACATCTGCTACCTTGATCATCGGGTTTTCACTCAATGCTACGGTAATCGCACTCTTCAAATCCAGCGTAAGTACCTGCTCCGCCTCCTGTGCATGTACCGTCACCGGAACAGAAAACGCCAGCAAACAGATTGCCAACATACGCTCTCTCACTCTCATGTTCATATTCTCATTCTTTTGGTTGCTATTTCCGATACAGTAATATATTGATATATCATTTTTTTTCTTCCGACCTAAATTTTTCCAAAAATTCATCGATAAAGTTCACACCCTCAGCCGTAGCGATACCACGCATGAAGATAATGAATAAAGTTTCGATAATTTCGGAAAATGTGTATTTGGAGGAAAGCAGTCCATGACCTGTTTTCACCGATTCCATGTTATACACCAAATGGCTTGCGACCAATTCGAAATTGATGTCCGGCCGAATAAAACCTTCCGATACTCCCCGTTTCAATATCTCGGTTGTAAAATAGATTTGATCTTCCTTAGTCGCCTTAAACTTCGAATCCGCTTCCGGATAAAACCGGACAATATCCGAGAAAAACGCAGGGTTTGCGTTACGCATAAACATGATTACCGCCCGATATTCAGAAAGCATGATCTCCATTACATTTCTGCTCTCGGACAATACTTTTTTCCGTTGTGCCTCCCCCCGTTTATTTATGCTTTCCCAACAAGCATTCAACAGTTCTTTTTTATTTTCAAAATTCTCATAAAGGGTACGTTTCGACATCCCCAACTTTTCAGCGAGGAAATCCATCGTTACCGATTTGATGCCATACTGCATAAAAAGCGGCATCGCACGATCCAATATTTGTTGCTGTAATTCTGTAAACATAAAAAAACAATCCTTTTTGGACTGCGCAAAATTAGAAAACTTTTTTTGTTTCAAAAGTTTTCAACTGTTATTTTTTATTATACGTCTTTTAATTAGTCTAAAAACAGAATATACGATCGATTTTTCTACAAAAATTAAATAAAATCGCCTCCCCGTTTTCACAAACTACCTCTATCTTTGCACAGAGCGCGAACATAGGAAACGGCTCGGCATAGTTCAAATAATTTTGACTCTGCACTCGCCTTTCGCTATATTTGTAGAATATAGGAGGCGGCTCGGCATAGTTCAAATAATTTTGACTCTGCGCTCGCCTTTCGCTATATTTATAGAATATAGGAGGCGGCTCGGCATAGTTCAAATAATTTTGACTCTGCGCTCGCCTTTCGCTATATTTGCACCGGAAGTTCGATACGGATTCTCTTGTCCGATAGGATTCCTGCCGCTTCCTTTTGTATATTTATCCAACTGTTTTTCAATAGGAAAAGTCCGAACAGATGTTGGTTTAAAAATCGGGGAAACAAGCAACCGCCTTATGACCGAATCCGCATTCGCCACACCTTATCTCAAATATTACATAAAAAAATAAACACTATGTCGAAAGTTTCAAAAGAGGATGCGCTGAGATACCACAGCGAAGGGAAAGCCGGGAAAATAGAGGTGAACCCTACCAAACCATACAGTACGCAACGGGATCTTTCGCTCGCCTATACTCCGGGCGTGGCTGAACCGTGCCTCGAAATCGAAAAAAAACCTGAAACAGCATACGAATATACCGCCAAAGGGAATCTGGTGGCTGTGATTTCCAACGGCACCGCCGTACTCGGACTGGGCGACATCGGCGCGCTTGCCGGCAAGCCGGTCATGGAAGGAAAAGGATTGCTGTTCAAAATATTTGCAGGTATCGACGTGTTCGATATCGAGGTAAACGAAAAAGATCCGGAACGTTTCATCCAAGCTGTCAAGGCTATCGCCCCGACCTTCGGCGGTATCAACCTGGAAGACATCAAGGCTCCGGAGTGTTTTGAAATAGAAACCCGGCTGAAAAACGAACTGGATATTCCCGTCATGCACGACGACCAGCACGGTACAGCCATTATCTCCGGTGCCGGATTGCTGAACGCATTGGAGATACAAGGTAAAAAAATCGAGGAAGCGCGATTAGTGGTAAACGGCGCAGGTGCAGCGGCAATCTCCTGCACCCGACTGTACATGGGGTTGGGTATCCGTCGCGAAAATATCGTCATGGTGGATAGCAAAGGGGCAATCACTACCGACCGCACCGATCTGAACGAAGCCAAACGCCAGTTCGCCACGTCGCGTACCGACGTGCATACGCTTGCCGATGCAGTACGCGGTGCCGATATATTCCTCGGACTTTCGGTTGCCGACGTGCTGACACCCGAAATGGTGCAATCGATGAACGACCGTCCGATTGTATTCGCTTTGGCAAACCCGAATCCGGAAATCGCTTACGACAAAGCCAAAGCTTCTCGTCCGGACTTGATCTTCGCTACCGGACGTTCCGATTATCCCAACCAGATCAACAACGTATTGGGTTTCCCCTATATTTTCCGCGGCGCACTCGATGCTCGTGCAACCACCATCAACGAAGAGATGAAACTCGCCGCAACGTATGCCATCGCCAAACTGACCAAAGAACATGTGCCGGATTTCGTAAATGCGGCTTACGGTTTGGAAAGCATTACGTTCGGACCGGAATACATCATACCGAAAGCTCTCGACCCGAGACTATTGACGGCGGTTGCTCCGGCTGTCGCCAAAGCGGCAATGGAATCGGGTGTGGCACAACGCCCGATCACCGACTGGGAGGCGTACAACAACAAATTGAAAGAGTTGATGGGCTACGACAACAAGATGTTGCGCGAACTGACCGAGATGGCGAAAAAGAATCCGAAACGGGTGGTATTCGCCGAAGCCAACCACGCCAATATGTTGCAAGCCGCCTACACGGCAAAACACGAAGGGATCTGCCAGCCGATCCTGCTGGGCAACGACGAGTTCATCTCGAAACTGGCGGCACAGATCGGTATCAGCCTCGAAGGGATGCAGATCATCAATCTCCGTCACCCCGACGAAGAGGCACGCCGCGAACGTTACGCCCGTGCCCTTGCGGCTAAACGGGAGCGCGAAGGGATCACCTATACCGAAGCCCGCGAGAAGATGTACGACCGCAACTATTTCGGTATGATGATGGTAGAGGTAGGCGATGCCGATGCATTCATTACCGGCACCTATTCGAAATATACCGAGACGATACAAATCGCCAAAGAGGTAATCGGCATCCGCGACGGATATAAACACTTCGGAGCCATGCACATCATGAACACCAAGAAAGGTACGTTCTTCCTCGCCGACACGCTGATCAACCGGCATCCCGATACCGATACGCTGATCGACATCGCGTCCCTCGCCCGCGAATCGGTGAAATTTTTCGCAACCGAACCGGTCATGGCAATGGTGTCGTATTCAAACTTCGGCGCAGACAAAGAAGGCAGCCCGCTCCGGGTACGGAATGCAGTGAAGGTAATGCAGGAGCGTTATCCCGATCTGGCTATCGACGGCGAGATGCAGGTGAACTTCGCTATCAACAACAAGCTGCGCGACGAAAGCTATCCGTTCAACAAACTGTACGGACGTGAAGTGAACACACTCATCTTCCCGAACCTGAGCGCAGCCAACACGGCTTACAAAATGATGCTCGAAATGGGTGTGGCAGAGTTCGTCGGACCGATACAAATGGGCTTGAACAAACCGATCCACTTCACCGACATCGCCAGCTCGTCGCGCGACATCGTGAACTTGACGACTATCGCCGTTCTGGATGCCTGCGTGCAAGAGCAGAAATGCAAATAGGCATACCGCCGCAAGGCGGATACCGAGACAGGATGCCCCGAAGCATCCCAATACAGGAATTCCCTCGCCACAAGCAAAATTGTGACGGGGGAGTTCTGTTTATTGCGGTAGGGACAAAGCGAAATATTGATTTTCAAAAACGATACGGTAATTGTTCTTTTCCATAAACTCATTTACCACACGGCTCTTTTCATTGCTCTTAAAAGAACCGGATTCCACTCCGCAATCGACCAGATAGTTTTCGTCGGGCAACCCGAATTCCGGTCCGATGCTGTCGAACTTCTGCCTTAATATCGCCGGAAGAGTTCCTGTATAATTTTCCAATTTTTGTTTCAATAGAGGGAGGCTCAACAATTCGGGCCATGAACACCCGATAAACGGTTTCGTCCGCGTCATATAATTGACTGCGGGTATGCTGCCATAGGCAAACAGGCAATCGCCCTCTTTGATGTACGGTTCTATCCCTTCCAACAGATCATTGATTATTCGGGCTCTTTCGCGGGTAGTGTAAACATGCTTCGTCCTTTCGTTCCGGATAGCAAAACGTTTTTCAAACAGAGTACCTCCGTCAAAATATACGCCCCCGACCGCTGTTTTCGCCACGCAAGCCAACACATATATGCCCAAAGTGAACCCTAACGTTTTTCCGGCGTTTTGTACCGACAACGCAGGAGGCAGAATCTTATTTTTTACGGAAAAGAAGAACGAGACGGCGAGCGGCAATCCTAACCAATAGATAATGCTCCCGTTGTTGAACATCCCGCCGTCACTGCCCAACGGAATGATCAGCATCATGGAAAGCCCCGCCCACGACAACATCTTTATCTCCTTGCTATCAGCTAAAATAATATTTCCGATCAATCCGATCAAGGAGAAAACAGAGAGGACAATCACAGCATTTTCCCGATAAAAAAGGATAGCGAGCAACAGAAACGCAACCAGCTGCACCGGTAGCCGCAACAGGATAGTTTTTACATACCGACGTGTTCCATACAGGACACCATAAATCAAAAGTATTTTCACACCGAACTTAAAGACCCGTCCGTAGATCCTGACCTGTGCCCCTATCATATTGGCAAGGGTATGGGCATTCGTCCCGCTATCGTCGCTCGCAACGGAGAACAGATCCTGCAAATTGTTCAGAAAATAATCGTAATGACCCCACGGTTTCATCCATAACAGAATGCCGGCAATACCCGCAAGGAACGAAAGGGTAAAGATCGAACACCGGACGACACAACGGCACACACTCTCTTTATAATACAGCTGATGCAGAATGACAAGCAGGACAATGCCGTAGTCGAGGAGATTCGGAATCCGTGCAAAAGTATTCAATGCAACTACACATCCGCCGATCACGAAATAGAGGTTACTATCACGCCTCAATCCCTCGAACAGGCAAAAGAGTGCGAACAGATATAAAAGGCATGTCAGCAGATCGTTGTAGAATGCCATCGGGAGGGCAGCATAAGAGATAACGACCAACGACACACCGATGATGATCGCCGAAACGGGTATCCGGTTACGGAGCAAACCGTACACCAAAGCGGCAGCGAGCAGATTGGTCGCCACGCCCAACAGCCGGATCCCGAATATGCCGGCATCGGGAAACAAAGCCATGAATGCTCCGCCCACTACTCCGCTCAGATAATACATAAAGTTGTATTGCACACTTTCGGGCGCATCGAAGATGTGATCGTAGAAAGTCATATAAAATCCCAAATCGCACAATTCAAATCCCCAAAAGACGGAAATCAGCTGATAGGCTGTAAGAAAAAGACAGGTCAATGCAAATGCTTTTCCCGGATTGTTTTCAATAAGACGATATAATCGAGAAAATGTTTTCATGAGAGAACGGTTTATTTCCGGTATCCGGTAACGGCACGTCGGAATCGATTTTATATTTCTTCAACTGTAATTATATACAAATATAATTAAAGGTTCGGCAGAAGCAAACAGGAGGCGAGAAAAGATGCTTGAATATGAAATATCATGATCCGATTATAGCAGACCGCCTCCCCGATCGGGCATAAAGTCAAATACAGAAACGGGACGTTTTTTTTATTATGCCGATATTAAAATCGGTGTTTTTTATGTATGTTTGTAAATGATAAGCTATGCCTCAATATGTTCGGCTGGCTTTCTATTTGCGATAACTTATTTAACACAAAACCCGATATGAAAATAAAAACTTGCCTTATGATCGCCGGTTCTCTCAGCATGCTATCCGCCTGCTCCTCATCGGACAAAATCGTTTACCCCGAAACGCCGAAAGGCGATGTGACGGATACGATATTCGGACGGGCTGTCGCCGATCCTTACCGCTGGCTGGAAGACGACCGGTCGGAAGCTACCGCCCAATGGGTAAAAGCCCAAAATGAAATAACGTACGACTATCTGTCGAAAATTCCATTCCGCGAAGCTCTGCGCAAACGTATGGCGGCTTGCGCCGGATTTCCGCAGATGAAAGCCCCGTTCCGTAAGAACGGGAAATATTATGCGTTCAAAAACGACGGAATACAGAACCAAGATGTGCTGTATGTCATGGATTCGCTCGACGGAGAGAGCCGTGTACTGTTAGATCCCAATACATTGTCGGAAGACGGTACCGTAGCCCTGTCGAATATCAAATTCTCGAAAGACGGTCGATATTTGGCTTATGCTATTGCCCGGAACGGATCGGACTGGAACGAGATATTCGTTTTAGATACCGAAACGGGGAGTGTTCTACCCGACCATATCGAATGGGTGAAATTCTCGGACATCGCCTGGGATGAGTCCGGATTTTATTACAGTGCCTATCCCCAGCCGGAAGCCGGACAAGAGATGTCTGCCGCCAATCGGGATCAACGGGTCTATTACCACAAGTTAGGCGATGATCCGCACAAAGACAAAGTGGTATTTAAAGATTCCGCTCACCCCTTGCGCAGCGTAGAAGCGACGATCACATCCGACGGACAATATTTGGTTATCAGCCAAATAGAATCGACCACCGGCAATGCACTGCATTTATTGGATGTGAAAAGCAAACGCCCGGCAATGAAAACCGTCGCCGACGATTTCACATACGACTATGTGTTCATCGACCGCATAGACGGGTATCTTTACCTATATACCAACCGGGAAGCTCCGCGCGGCAAAATTGTACGGATAGACCCGAAACACCCCGAAAAGATGCAAACCGTCGTAGCGGAATCGGAACATGCGATCAACCGCTACCTGTTCGCCGGAGGTAAACTGATTGTCGGCTATAATGTAAATGCGAGCGACCGGCTGTTTGCCTACACGCCCGAAGGGACGAAGCTGCACGAGATCGAACTGCCGGGCATCGGCTGTATTCGGGAAATCGAAGGCGACTTCTCGGAAAACGACCTGTTCTACCGTTTTACCTCTTACATCTATCCTCCGACATTGTACCGTTATGCCTGCGACAGTAACCGCTCGGAACTGGTTCAAGCATCGGCTGCCGACTTCGATCCGGAATTATACGAATCGAATCTGGTATTCTATCCGAGCAAGGACGGAACACAGATACCGATGTATATCACACATAAGAAAGGGATAACCCTCGATGGAAAGAACCCCACCCTGCTCTACGGCTACGGAGGTTTCTCGATCAGCATGTCACCCCGCTTCATCACCTCCGTCGTTCCGTTCCTCGAACAAGGCGGTATCTATGCAGAGGCTTGCCTGCGCGGCGGAAGCGAATATGGAGAGGAATGGCACCTCGCCGGAACGAAAATGCAAAAACAGAATGTGTTCGACGACTTCATATCGGCTGCCGAATACCTGATCGGCAAAGGCTATACCAATCCCCGGAAGTTAGGTATTCACGGCGGCTCGAACGGCGGGCTGCTGATCGGAGCCTGCATGACACAACGCCCCGACCTGTTTGCCGTAGCACTGCCGGCTGTCGGCGTACTCGATATGCTCCGGTATCACAAGTTTACGATCGGATGGGCATGGGCTACCGACTACGGTACAAGCGAAGAGAGTCCGGAAATGTTCGAATATCTGCTGGGATACTCGCCGCTGCACAATCTGCGGACTGCCGATTATCCGGCTACATTAGTATTGACGAACGACCATGACGACCGTGTAGTTCCGGCTCACTCGTTCAAATTTGCAGCCACACTGCAAGAGGCAAACTGCGGCGAACACCCGACCTTGATCCGCATCGGTGTTAATGCCGGACACGGAGCCGGAATGCCCCGCCACATGGACACGGATTACCGGACAGATATTTATTCGTTCCTGATGTACAATTTAGGCATGAAACCGGTTTTTGAATAAACCTTTTCACCGTACAAATCCAACGAAAGCGGCGTGTTATCATGCCCAACCTGTTGCGTTGCCATCGGAAATCGGGCTAAGTCGTTTGCTGACGAAAACGACTTAGCCCGATTCTTCTGCACATTGCATTTTAAACTTTTAGTTTTCAACAAATGCTGCGCCTCGGCATAATCAATCCAAGTTTTCTCTTGACCGCTTCTGCTCTCGGCTTGCAACCCCCTTTCGTTTTCCAACCATATCTCAGAAACGTATTGCCTTACAGCATGCTGTACTTTGATGCGGGTCGTTCTTAGCCTATCCCGACACCCGATATTTACTTATTGTATTTTTAACTAAAACCATACGGTCGGGACAAGGCTGATCGAAGGTATCATCTCCCTACGGCAGAATGACTTCCTGCTGTCTGCCGCAGATGCAACCGCCCCAAACATACGCCCGGCATACCGAAGATAAAACGAAGAAAAAAGAGGCGGGAAAAAGAAAAAAAATCGGTCTGGGAAAATTTTTCCGGAGAGGTCGGTATCCGGCACAAAACATTCGTAAATCGTTCATTCGCAAGAGATAGAAAACGCGGGCAAACCGATATCCGATTTTTTCTCCTCAAAAATGAAAATATTTTAATTATCGGCTATTTTAAAATCCAAAATATTGACTTATATTTGAATACCGTATTTCCGGAAACGGAAAATCGGCAGCTTTTTCCACAATAGGAAAATGTTCTGCCCGGTGCTGTAGAATCTGTTATTCGAATCATACCGAACAGAGAAGTTATTGTATTTTGGCTCTCAAAGCCTCATTGATGTAGAATGTAAATTAACAACCTTGAATCGAAAAGCACAGTCTTTCGGTTTAATAACAATTTTTGAAAACGTATGAATAAGAAACGATTATTGGCGTATGTGCTGTTCGCCTTCTCGTTCTGCGGTTTGGGGATAACCCTCTCTGCCGAAGAGCTTCCGGCATTTCCCGGAGCAGAAGGACACGGACGCTATACGACGGGAGGTCGAGGCGGAGACGTTTATCACGTAACTAACTTGAACGACCGTGGAACAGGCAGTCTGAGATATGCCTTGTTACAAAAAGGGAAACGTACCATCGTATTCGATGTTGCCGGTACGATCCATTTGGAGAGCGAATTAAAGATCAACAACGGCGATTTAACAATCGCCGGACAAACGGCTCCGGGCGACGGTATCTGTATCGCCGATTATCCGGTAAAAATTTCAGCCAACAACATCATTATCCGTTACCTTCGCTTCCGCATGGGAAACGGTAGCGGACAAGAAGATGACGCGTTGGGCGGATGGGATCGCCAAAATATCATCATCGACCACTGCTCGGTAAGTTGGAGTGTGGATGAATGTATGTCGGTGTACGGCTCGGATAACCTGACCGTGCAATGGTGTATCGTTTCGGAAAGCCTGCGGACTGCCGGACATGGAAAAGGCGCACACGGTTACGGCGGAAACTGGGGCGGAGCCAAAGCCTCATACCACCACAATCTGATGGCACACCACGACAGCCGCTGCCCCCGCTTAGGTCCGAAAGCCGGAACACAAACACGCGAATACATGGACCTGCGCAACAACGTATTCTACAATTGGTCGGGTAACGGTTGCTACGGTGGCGAAGGCATGAAAGTAAACATCGTAAACAACTACTACAAACCGGGACCTGCCACCAAGAGCAGCGCGACTGCCGGCATCGTCCGTTACCGTATCGCACAAATCGGCGTTCGCACGGAATCGTATGTAACCAAATATCCCGATTTCGCCCCGATGAAACATGTGTGGGGCAAATACTATATCGACGGCAACGTGATGGAAGGCAATTCCACCGTTACCAAAGACAACTGGACAAAAGGGGTTTATGAACAGACACCCAACGACAGTTCGGTAGACAAACTGTTCACCCAGACGACGAAAGATACGATCCGCCTATCGGCTCCGCTGGAAACGAACATCGTAACCACCCATACAGCCAAACAGGCTTTGGGTCGGGTGATACTCTATGCCGGCTGTTCAAAACAGCGCGACATCATCGACCAACGCATCGCCGAAGAGACTGAAATGGGTACGGCAACCTATATCGGTAGCGTATCGTCGGATGCGGCATCGAAACCGGGGTTGATCGACCTCCCCGACGATGTAAAACCTGCCGGTGCAGCCAGTGCATGGCCCGAACTGTCGGACGGAGGTGTAGATCCGGCAGACCTGAAAGATTCGGATAACGACGGTATACCCGATGTATGGGAAATCGCCAACGGACTGAACCCGAACCGCGCACTCGACGGAAAAGAGACTACCCTCAGTGCCGAAGGATATACCAATCTGGAAGTCTATCTGAACAGCTTAGTTGCCGATATTACCGAGCAACAGAATCTGCCGATCGACTACGAACCGATACAATCGACCAATCTGGAATCGCTGTTGAGCACAGCGAAAGCCGGAGACGTACTGTCGGTAACCAGTGAAACGATCAATAAAGAGTTGACTATCGACAAAAGTGTGACGATACGGGCTTATCCCGGATTGACCAAGACTCCGGTTCTGGATCGGGTCACTTTCAAAATTACAAACGGCGCAAGCCTGTCGTTGGAAGGTGTCATCTGCTCTTACGACCAACCGGGCGCAACCCCGACCGACTCGAAATACCTCATTACCGCCACTACCGGCGAACAGACCATCGACAAGATTTCGTTCAAAGACTGCGAGATCTTCGGTTACGGACGCGGTGCCGTACGTGCCGACAATGTCAGCAACATCGCCACCGTAAAAGAACTGATCGTGGACAACTGTATTTTCCACGACATGTGCTACGCCAGTCCGAACTACTCGGTTCTCGGCTTCTCGGCTTCCAAGTTGCAGAAAGCAACCATCGTAAACAGTTCGTTCTACAACAACGCCGGCGGTGTATTCGTACACAATACGCATAAAGACGGAGCTTTGTCGGCTCTTGATTTCACCATGCGCAACGTCACGATACTCAACTGCGGTAGAGACAAGGACGAATCGGATACGAGCAATGCGGGTCGCGCATCGAACGATATCATCGCTACCGGAGCATTCGACGGTTCGACTTACCTGATCGAAAACTGTATCATCGATGCCCTGCCGTCGAAAAAAGTAGTTCTGAACAACACGGCTTCGATCCGAAACAGCATGATCACCAACCCGGTTACCGGTAGCCTGACCGAAGATACGCGTGTAGATTTCTCCATTTCTGAAATCGACTATTCGAAATTCAGCATGAAGACCTCTCTGACCGCTACCCCGAACCCCGTTATCGGCGACCCGCGTTGGGAGCTCGGTATTGTCGGAAGTGTGAACGAGCCGGCTGCCGAACATACGATTTCGGTCTATGCCAACGGTAATACGGTATATGTGTACGGATTGGAAAACGGGGCACGAATCGAGGCTTATTCTTTCGGCGGCATGTTGCAAGCCGTACAGACCGTATCGGGGCACGAAGCGGAATTGTCGTTACCCGCCGGTTTGTATATCCTGCGCGTCGTATCGGGCAACAATAGTCACGTAACCAAAGTAAAAATCAGATAAACAACCTGATATAAAGGGAACGCCTCACTTATCGGATATGAGGTGTTCCCTCTTTTTAACTGTCGAATTTGTAATATTTATTTATCCAAAATCACTAATCATTTTTATCATGAACAAACAAAAACTTTTCAAAGGGGCTTTGTCCCTGCTGCTTTGCGCCGCGCCTTTCGGGAAGTCCTTTGCCACAACGGTAAACGATTCGCAAGGGCTTGTCGATGCCGTACAAGCAGCAACCGACGGCGAGACTATCCTGTTGGAAACCGCCAATTACACAACCAAATTCAATGTGCCCGGCAACAAAGTAGTGACACTGAAAGCTGCCGAAGGCGCTACTCCTGTATTGAAATTCACCGCTGAAATCAATTCGGACGGAGAAAACGGAGGTCTGGTATTCGATGGACTGAATATCGAAAACAGCGTAAACTACATCTTCTCGCTCGGTAACCACAACATCCGGGAGATTACATTCAGAAACTGCCATATCAAAGCCATGAAACGCGGTCTGTATTCGATCGGCAGTAAAAAGATACTTTCGAAATTCACCATCGACAACTGTATCATCGATGCAGTGACAGCAAACAGTTACAGCTTTATCTACAACAACGGCGGTACTACCCAAGAGGTGGTGATGACCAACTCCACTTTCTACAACTATCCGAACGAGCATTTGTATTGGGCTCGCAGCTACGGACAGTCGTTGGATTTCTCGTTCACCTTTACGAACAACACCGTTTATAAATGGTCGAAAGGAAACTACCGTCTTTGCCGGATCGAAGAAAACGGCTTTAACGGAACATACGTATTCACCGACAATATTATCGCTGAGCCGTACGTAGCCGGTGCTTCGGTACGAGTAGCGGAAGTTGCCGGAACCGGAACACTGACTGCCCGGAACAACTTGGTAATCAACTTCGGTGGAGACAACAAATATACCGGAAACAGCCTGACGATGGACGTTCAGGATCTGGATGCCTCGCAATACGAACTTTCGTTCCCGCAAGCGGACGAAGGCATCTTCTCGATCTACTCGAACAGCCCGCTGGCAACCGCATCGACTACGGGAGGTCTGATAGGCGACCCCCGCTGGTTAGTACAGGCTTCCACATTCTGGCAGCTGACCACAGGCTGTCTGCTCGGCAATGAAGCAACGACAGAAGCCGGTAGCGTGAACATCGCATCGGCAGAAGTCGCCGACGGATCGGAACTGACTATCGTCGCAACCGAGAATTTCGGATTCCATTTTGTAAAATGGGTAGATGAAACCGGAGCCGAACTCTCCACTGAAAAGAGCTATACATTCACCGTCAGTGCAGATATGACCGTAAAAGCCGTATTCGAAGCCGTTGAGGTGTACACCTTGAACGTAAATATCGAAGGCGCACAAGGTTACGGAAATGTAACCATTTCGCCTGCCGGTAAAGACGGTAAATACGAACAATATGAAGCCGGTACGGTAGTTACCCTGACCGCTTCGTCCAACAAAGCGATTGCATTCAGCCACTGGGACGAAGGTATCACATCCGCAGAATATAACGTGACCATGGATCAAAACCGGACTGTAACAGCTACGTTCGCCGAAAACGAATACATCGCAGGCTGGGACTTCTCCAACCGCAGCAAAACCGGACCGTATGCCGCCGACTATCTCTCCAACCGAGAAAGCGCTGCAACCCTGCACGTTTACAAAGCAGACGGATCGGATTCCCGCGGTAAAATCGGCGACCGTTACGACAAGACCGGAGTACAAGTCAATATTTCAGTGGCTGATGCCCCCAACCGCGACAGCTATTTCCAAGCCGAATTCTCGACGGTAGGTTACAACAACGTACGCGTATCGTCTTATCTCCTCGCCTACTATTTCAGCTGGCTGACCCAGAAAGTACAATATGCGGTAGGTGACGGCGAGTTCCAAGACATCCAGTCGTTCGACATCAACGACCGTAGCTGGACAGCCTGCGACGTAACCCTCCCTGCCGAAGCCAATGGAAAAGAGGTGGTAAAAGTACGTTGGTATCCCGATATGAACGGAGCGAACACCAACAATACGACCGCAGGAAACGAACTGATGATCGCCGAAGTATTCATCCTCGCCGATAAAGAAATCATTTCGGACAACGAAGCTCCGGTTTTGGTTTCGTCCGTACCGGCAAACAACGCTACCGGAGCATCGGCTACCGGTCAAATCGTCCTGACGTTCAACGAGAAAGTACAGGCAGGTACAGCCAAAGCTACGCTGAACGGAGAAGAAGTGACGCCGAACATCACTAACCGTACGGTTACCTACGCTTATGCCGGATTGCAATACAGTACAGAATATGAATTCGTTCTGCAACCGGGAGCCATCGTCGATATGAGCGACAACGCCTTCGAAGGCACTACGATTCGATTCATAACGATGGATCGTCCGGTTCCGGCTTTGAAAGCATTCGATTTCATTGTCGATCCCGAAGCGACTCCGGTAGCCGGCAAAGTAGGCAATACAATCGAATCGGCATTCGCCGCTGCTCCGAGCAACAGCTCTACCCGCTTCTTCATCTATGTGAAAAACGGAGAATATGAAGAGATCGTCACTTTGCCCAAAGACAAGAACAAAGTATCATTGATCGGACAAAGCCGTGACGGCGTTATCATCAAAGGTTTGCAAAACGGTATCAAATCGCCGGTCGTAAACATTGCAGGTGCTGACTTCTACGCTGAAAACCTGACCATTCAAAATACACAAGGTATGAACGACGGCGTGGGCGTAGCCATTACGACCGAAGGTGAAAGAGGTGTGTACAAGAATGTCAGAATGCTCGCATTCCAAGATACGCAAGTAACCGGCGGAAGCCAATATCTCGAAAATTGCGAGATCCACGGTACTGTCGATTTCATTTGCGGTGGCGGTGACTGCTTCTACGAAAGCTGTCTGCTTTATCTTGAAAACAGAAGCGGCAATGTTATCGTAGCCGGTTCTCAATCGCAATCCGAATTGTACGGATATGTATTCAACAACTGTACGATCGACGGTACGGAAAACAACGACGGACAGTACAGTCTCGGTCGCCCGTGGCAAAACTATCCGCGTGCCGTATTCCTGAACACAGTCATGAAAGTAGAGCCGCAAACCAAAGGCTGGACCAACATGGGTGCTTTGGCTCCGGCTCTGTACGCCGAATACAACAGCGTGAGAGAAGACGGATCGATCATTAACCTGTCGAACCGTACCAATGTATTCACCCGTGGAGATGAAACTTTCGTCGGCGACTACAATCCCGTACTGACAGCCGAAGAAGCGCAAAATTATACTTTGAACAAAGTATTCGGCGAATGGCAACCTGCTTTGGCTACCGAAGCCGTAGCAGCTCCCGCTGCCGCACAAACGCAAGAATACACGCTGGCATGGGAAGCCGTTCCTTATGCAACGGGCTATGTAATCGTTCGTGACGAAAAAATGATCGCATCGACTACCGATACGCATTTCAACGATGCAGATGCATTGGAAAACGGAACATACACCTATACGGTTTACGCCGTTAATGAATTCGGCGGATTGAGCGAAGCCTCCGAACCGGTAGTTATCTCGATCGGATCGTCGGTAGAACTGAACGACATGGATCTGATCCGTGTATTCGCCCAGAATGGAACGGTATATGTGAAGAACCTGCCGGCAGGCAGCCATGTAGTTGCCTCGTACTCGTTCGGCGGCGCATTGGTAAATGAAGTTGCAACAACGGCATCGGAAGTATCGTTCGATATGCCCGCCGGTAACTACATCATCAAAGTCGTAGCCGGCGAAGGCGTTGCCGTCCGCAAGGTACAGATACGATAAACAATAACCTCATAATCGTGGAAAGGGGTTGTGTCGAAATGGAATTTTCGATGCAACCCCTTTTCGGTGTGTTATTATCCGTTCGGTCCGCAAGTATCAAAAATTACACGTATTACTGCGTCTCTGCTCTTTTAAAGCGAATTATTACAGCAATGTAAACATAAATTACACATCGGATTTTGACCGTTATTTTTATCTTTGTAGAGATGTAAATTGTGTTTCAACTCTCTGTTTCCGACTTCGGGAATAACAGAATTATGCCGAGACACAGCATTTATTGGAAATGAAACGTTTAAAATAAAAAAGAGGAATGTTCCGGATCGCCATGTCCGACAAACCATACCATGAATGTTCGTATCACGATTATATCAAAATAAATTATAGTATCACTTTTTAAATTCAACACTATCATGAAGAATAACAAAAATTTATTCCGGATGTGTGCGGCTTTGCTATTAGGGGCATCCCCCCTGTTTGCGACAGCGCAAACATTCAACAATGAAGCGGTTACAGCCACATGGCCTCTTTCGACCGGTGTCGTCGAAACCGCAACAGTTTCTTTGGATGGCGCATTCACCAACACCATGTTCGAAATGGGTAAAGATGTTACCGACAAAGGTCTCAAAGCCTATGGCGGCGTAACATTCAACTGTTTCCAACCGGCATCCAAACAAAGCAGAGCCACTGCCGGTCATGAAATTTCGTTCACGCTAACACCGTCGAAAGGTCTGACCTTCACCCCGGGCAACGTAACTTTCAAAGCTATGAAGAACGGAACAGGCGGCGGTATCATCGACGTTGTCTTTCGTTCTGCCGACGGATCGGAAAGAGAACTCCAAACCGGAATCGAACCGAACCGGAACAACAATAACAACCCGGTAAGCGAATTTACCGTACCGGTAACGGACGCTACCGCTTTGAGCGAAACCTCCACGATCGTATTCTACATCTACAATCTGGATAACAAAAACATCGGTATCAGCGACGTAACTATCGACGGTACGATCAACGGTACGGCGGCTTCGGTCACCAAATACACCTTGACAACCGGTGCGATGCCGGATGAAGAAGCCGGAAACGTAACAGTGAAACCTGCCGGTACATCCTTCGACGAAGGTACATCCATCACCGTTTCTGCCGAACAGAATTTCGGATTTCGTTTCGTAAAATGGGTAGATGAAAACAATACGGAGGTATCGACCGTCAATCCCTACACATTCGACATCGCCAAGAACACGACGTTGAATGCCGTATTCGAAGCGGTTACAACTTACGCATTCAGCACCCGTTGTATCAACGACTTCGAAATGCCTTTCGGCTCGATCACCTTATCGCCGGAACCGACGAACGGTCGTTACGAAGCCGGAACCGAAGTGACTGTCACAGCCAACGAAACGCCGGTAGCCCGATTCAGTAACTGGGCTGACGATTTCGAAAATTCGAATCTGACTGTTCCTACCCGTACGGTTACCGTTACGTCCGATATGGAGATCGTAGCCAACTATACGATCGAGGACTTCATCGTCGTATTCAATGCCGATAAAGAAGAGGCATACGCCAACCGCGGTTCTTATCCGTTTGCCGCAGCCTACACTTGGGACAACGAACGCAATGCCAATGCCTGTGTCGTAAAAGTAAGCGACAATACGGTATTGAAAGGCAACGGAAGCTGTCCGGTAATCCGTCTGCGTAAAAACGCAGTGACCAGCACGGTCAGCGGATTGTTCATCAACGGCTACCGCAGTACCGATATCGCATTCCAGACTCAATTCTCGACCGTAGGATTTACATCCGCCCGTTTCACCGGTACGTTGATCGCCAAGAATGCCGCTACCTGCGAATGGCAAGTTCTTTACTCGCTGAACGGGACGGATTTCAATCCGGTGCTGTTCAATGAAGCTCCGTTGATCATCGAAACCGCAACCAGCGGCGTAAGTGTCGATTTCGACCTGCCGGAAGAAGCGATCGGACAACCGACCGTATTCATCCGCTTTACCGGCTACGGCGATGCGATTTTCTCGGAAGAGGGAAAATATCCGTTCAACCAGCTCGACGAAGAGAGCGGTCTGAACTACTGTACCAACAGTGAAGCCGGTCTGGGTAATGTATTCGTGTTCGGTTCTCCGATCATCGAAGATGACAACATCGCTCCCGAAGTAAAAAATATCGCTCCCGCCAACCAAGCGACCGGAGTATCATCGAGCGGTAAAATCATGATCACGTTCAACGAACGTATCTCCGCCGGATCGGGCGAAGCCGTACTGTCTGCTGCCAATGGCGACAGAATCGTATTGGAACCGACCTACGGAAGTTCGTCCGTTTCGTTCCGCTACAACAATCTGGCTTACGCCACTACCTATACGCTGAACATCCCCTCGGGCTATGTAACCGACCGTTCGGGCAACAATGCTCCGGCTATCGAATCGACATTCACCGTCATGGAACGCAACAAACCGGCTGCCCGCGTATTCAATGCCATCGTAGACGGCAGTCTGGAAGCCTCTATCGCTCCGAGTGCCGACGCTATCGGTCAATACAAAACCATACAGGAAGCTATCAACGCCGTTCCGAGCGACAATGCCGCTCCGTGGCTGATCTTCGTAAAAGAAGGATATTACAATGATCTGAATCATCTGTCGTTCCCGACCGGTAAATACTCCAATGGTACAGACGGCTCGACCGATGCCAGCGAGGATAGCCGTATCGTATTAGTAAACAAACCGTTCGTTCACCTGATCGGACAGGATGTAAACAAAGTGACCATCGCCCAAGACCGTGTCAGCGGAGGTGCAGCGACCTACCCCGATATGCCGTGGTACAATGTTGCCGAAGGTGCTACTCTGGTTGTTACCGCCAACGATTTCTATTGCGAAAATATCACGATCGACAACGAATGGTGGACGAAGAAAAAAGAAGAAGGCCCGCAGGCTCTGGCTCTGTATGTGGAAGCCGACCGCGCCGTATTCAACAACTGCCGCATCCGTTCGTACCAAGATACTTATCTGAGTTCGAAAACCGGTAACCAGAACAGCGGTAACCAACAACCGCACTTCTACGACCGTCAGTTCATGAACAACTGCTTTATCGAAGGTGCAGTAGACTTTATCTATGGCGGCGGTGACGTTTATTTCGACAACTGTACGCTGAACATCGTTCGCGAAAGCGGAGGTTATATCGTCGCTCCCTGCCACTATGCCGATCTGAAAGACCAAGGCGGTAATGTAACGGAAGTCCGTACACGCTACGGCTATGTATTCAAAAACACAACAATTACCGCACCCGCCGGAAAAGAGGCAACTACGCAAGTTTACTTCGGTCGTCCCTGGCAAAATGCACCGAAAACCGTATTTATCGACACGGAATGCCGTATAAAGACTTACGACGGTTTGTGGTACTACCGAATGGGGGCTATCCCCGCCATCTTCGCCGTTTACAACATGTACGATGCCAACGGTTATCCGATGAATACGACATCTATCGAAGACTACGAATATACGGACAACGGTACGGTTGTAAAAGGCAAAGCTAAAAACAGCCTGACCGACGAAGAGGCTGCCGCATATACGATGACTGCCGTATTTGAAGGAGACAAGAGCGACGCTGTTACCGGTTACTGGAATCCGGCTCCGATGGTGGAAAAAACATCTGTTCCGGCAATCAGCAGTACGAAAGGCAGCACGACATTCTCGTGGGAAGCCGATCCGTATGCTATCTGCTACGTAGTGACCGTAAACGGCAAAGTAGCCGGATTTACGACCGAAACTTCGTACACGGCTAATCTGAACGACATCGTCAGCGTACAATCGGTTAATGAATTCGGTGCCCTGAGCGAACCTTCCGCAAACTTTACCGTAGGCGGCGGATCGAGCAGCGTCAGCGAAGTTGCCGATGCCCATATCACGATCGACGGTAACCGCGGCTATATCTCTGTACGCGGTATCGAAGAGGCAACCGTTGTCGAAGTGTACAACCTTGCCGGTGCATTGGTAGAATCGATGAAAGTAAGCCGTAACATCTCCATTGCCATGCCTGCCGGAAACTACCTCGTGAAAGCCGGTGCCGCCAGTGCCAAAGTAGTGGTAAGATAAAAATAGCATTTCATACAAAAAGGAAGCGAGCCGAATGATTCGGCCCGCTTTCTTTTTATAAATAAGTTAATTGAGATTACTTTCCGGTGATACAGTTCCAATACATAAAGGTAAAGTCATAATGTCCAACCGGCTGTGTCGCCATCGGAATTCGGGCTAAGTCGTTTACGCCAGTAAACTCCTGTCGTCCTCATCCCCGATGCCTTGCAATCTTAGAGATTCTAACGCACCGACAATACCCCGACATACCTTCGACAATCAGAAGCGCTTGGCAATTTCATCGGTAGAGATCACCGTGAATACAGCCTTTCCGTCGGCTGTATAACGGGGCGTTTCGAGTTGCAGCAGATCCCCTGCCAGCCGTTCCATTTCGACCGGCGACAAAAGCTGTCCTACGGGTATTGCAGCGGCTTCCGCCAATACCATAGCCATCCGTTCCTGCACATCGGATAGAGCATCTCCGCTTCCTTTGCCCGAGGCGGATTCGATAATCTGATCGACCAATTGCTGTACATTCACACCTTCGATACCGGAAGGCACTCCATTGACAGCATACGAGTACTGTCCCATATCGGACAATTCGAATCCCAAAGCCGACAGTTCTTCGGTAACCGTTGCCAGTACTGCCGCCTGCGATGCCGTCAGTCGTATCATCTCCGGGAACAACACCCGTTGCGAAACACATTTCCGGGTACGGATACCGGTTATATACCGTTCAAACAGAATCCGGGTGTGTGCCCGATGCTGGTCGATTATCATCAGCCCCGATTTCGTGGAGGTAAGAATATATCTGCCTTTGAATTGAAGATACATGGCTCCGGCGGCAAAATCGCCCGACGGTGCAGCACTATCCAAGCCGCTGATAACCGGTGCCGCGGGAGTTTCGGGAAGATCGGAGAATTGCATCCCGAAGTTTGCCTTCGAAGGGATATTACGCTCTTCCACCGGAGAATCGGCTACGGGAATATCGGCAGATGCCGGTTCGGTAAAGTTTTCGTACAACTTCTTCCAATCATAATCGGGCCGCGAAGGACGATAGGCAGAAGCCGACGTTCCACCGCCTCCCCCCGACGCCCGAAACGGATTGTAGGTAGTATCTACCCCCATTTGAGGTTGCGCGACCTTATCGCCGGGATGATACACGGGAATATCGGGGGCATCGTCGGTATCGAAGTCGATCGAAGGAACGGCATTGAATTTGCCCAACGATTCACGCACCGCCGCCGAAACGATTTGCCAGATCGGCTGTTCGTTTTCGAATTTGATTTCGGTTTTGGTCGGGTGGATATTTACGTCGATCGTATCGGGATCGACTTTGAAGTTGAGAAAATAGTTGGGCATCTCGTCCGCGCCGATCAGTTTTTCATAACAGCGGGTCACGGCTTTGTGAAACGCCGGATGACGCATATAACGTCCGTTTACAAAAAAGTATTGCAGGGCATTCCGCTTACGGGCGGCTTCGGGGCGGCATACATAGCCGGAAACCGTTATCAGCGAGGTTTCCACCTCCACGCTCAATAACTGGGTGTTCATGCCCTTACCGAAAAGCGAAACGATGCGTTGCCGCAAATTGGATGCCGGCAAGTTGAACAATTCGGTATCGTTGTGGATCAACGAAAAAGCTATACCGGTATTGATCAATGCCATTCGTTCAAACTCATTGAGAATGGCACTCAATTCCACTTGGTTGGATTTCAGGAAACGTCGGCGAGCCGGAACATTGAAAAAGATGTTACGCACGGCAAAATTGCACCCTACCGGTGTCGATACGCTTTCCTGCCCCTCACAACGGGACGCGGAAATACGGACACAAGTACCGATCTCGTCTTCTTCGCGGCGGGTACGCAGTTCGACTTGGGCAATGGCGGCTATCGAAGCCAATGCCTCACCCCGGAATCCCATAGTACGCAGCGTAAAGAGATCGTCGGCTGTACGAATCTTGGAAGTCGCATGTCGTTCGAATGCCAACCGGGCATCGGTTTCGGACATACCTTTACCGTTATCAATGACTTGGATCAAAGTACGTCCCGCTTCCTTCAACACAATCTGAATGGAAGTGGCTCCGGCGTCTACTGCATTTTCGACCAGCTCCTTAATGACGGATGCCGGGCGTTGTATCACCTCTCCGGCTGCAATCTGATTGGCTACCGAGTCGGGCAACAGGTGTATGACATCGCTCATCGCAACTTTTCGTTTTTAATGTTTGAACTTATGTTTCGTGGTATTCAGTACCGGTGCCTGCACGGCTTCCGGTTTACGGAATATATCGTCCTTATCGGTGGGCCGCACACGGTCGTACCAAACGAATCCGGGCAAATAGAGCACATCTTCTTTCAATTCCGGAATCGGTGTCATACGTCCGCTTACGGCAGGCCACATGACCAGCTTATCGAGTTTCTGATCTTTCAGATACATGGACAGAAAACTGCTTTCCAGCCAATTGTGTCCGGTATAGGTAGAATCGCGCTCCATCGGGTAATAGATCGTACGCACATTTCCGCTGACATCGATACGCGACATGAGACCGTCGGTAAAATAAATTTTCATTTCCGTTCCGGAAAGCTGGTCATAATAGTTCCCCTCTTTATGGTCTACGGCAAATGCTGCCGACGGGATAAATGCGTGGTCGATCGTACTGTCGTTGAGAAAGACCTGTATGCTATCGCCGGTAAGCTGCTGGGTGCCGCTCCACAAAACGGGAGTATCGTAAAGGGTAATCAACGAGTCGCGCGACAGGAAAGCCACCGAATCGCAAACGCCCTGTGCATCGTTCCGGAAAAAACGGACACCGTGATATGCCTGGACGAGACGGGTGGAATCGGGCAAACGTTCCATCCGGATGGTATCGGCATGCATATACAAGGTATCGGTACCCGAGAACTCCAATATCCGGGCAGAGTCGGTAGTGAATGCGTATTCGGTCTTTTCGTTGTAAAAGCCGTATTGCCCCTGCAATATGAGGTGGTGTACCGAATCGCGCAGCGACATATTTCCGAAGGCTTCGCCATCCCCTTTATTCCGGTCGTAAAACAACGTGTCGCCGGTAAGGGTCTGCGATTCTCCGACCAACCGGGAACGTTTCAACAACATCGCCTGATCGGTTTCGGTATTGTACCAGCCCGCTGTGGAGTAAATGGTATTGCTGTCGGAACGGATCACCGTAGGACCTACAATATCGGCGACTTTGGTTTCGGTATTGTAATGCAGGGTGTCGGACGTAAGCGTAGCCCGCTCGTTTACCAACAGCACGTCGTTGCGGAAAGTGGCAATTTTCGTATCGGGCGAATAGCGTCCGAATACCGAAGTCAGGGTATTCTCGCCGTTGATGATCTTCCCGCCGGTGAAATAGTATCCGAAATTGGGATCGAGTTCGTAATTGAAACTGTCGGTATAGAGCGTAACATCGCGGTTAATCATCCGCACCGATTCGCGCAACCGGGCGATCTGCGTCTTGCCGTTATAGATCAGTTTGTCGCCATAAATAAAGAGAGTATCGCCCTGCTCCATCCGCACATTGCCGTACGCATCGAGCGAGTTGTCGCTTTCGTAGAGATATGCGCTATCGCAATACATGTACATACTGTCCTTACGAAAACAGACATTGCCGCGTATTACCTGATAATCGGGACCGAGCTTTTTATCGAACGACCATTCGTCGGCACGGATCAGATAGACTTTCCCCTTTTCGTTGCGCAGAGTATCGGCAGCCGACGAAATCGGGCGCAACGGCTCGACGGAGGGTTTCTCGACGGTACGGGTCTGCGCCCATCCGCAAATTGCCAACAGGCATAAGATACCCGCAAGTATCTTATGCCCGTGGTGATGAGAAAAAGGTGTTCGGTTGTTCGTCATACGCTATTTTTTGATCCAGCCGTCGTACTTGAATTCGCAATTTCGCCACCCTTCCTTGATGCTGACATAGGTGTCGCTTTGTTTTTGGGCAATCCACTGTTGTATGGTTTCCTGACGGCGTTGTTCTTCCAACAGCGATTTGATGGTTTGGAAGTCGTCCGACAGGTTCGCCTTGTGTCCCGGTATGCGGTTTTTCAACCGTACAATCGCCACAACTTTCTTGTTTTTCATCTGATCGATCATGACGAAGGGTTTCGAAATGTCCCCTACTTCCATTCGGGAAACAATCTTCGCTATATCCTGCGGCAACTGGCTCATTTCAAATTTCGTAGTTCCGGTATACGGATTCATCATGATTCCCTTGTTGTTGCGGGTGTCTTTGTCCTGCGAGGCATATTGCGCCACCTCATCGAAGGTAAATTTCTTCTCGTCCAAATCGACACAGAGGCTGTCGAGACGTACCAAAGCATCGTTTATATCTTTATCCGCCACGGTAGGCCGTAACAAAATATGACGTGTATTGATGCGGTCGCCGCGTTTTTCGATCAACTGTATGATGTGGTAACCGAATTCCGTTTCCACGATCTTGGAGACTTTCTTGGGATCGTTGAGATTGAATGCGACATTGGCATATTCCGATACCAGTTCACCTTTGCCCATAAAGCCCAGTTCCCCGCCACGCAACGCCGATTCCCTGTCTTCGGAGTGAAGAATTGCCAGCGTGGAGAAATCGCGTTCGCCCTTGTTGATCTGTTCGCTGAAATCGCGCAGACGTGCTTTCACGTTGTCGATCTCCTGCTGCGGAATACGGGGATTGATAGATATGATCTGTACCTCGACCTGCAACGGCACATAAGGAATGCTGTCAGCCGGCAACCGGTCGTAGAACTTACGAACTTCGGCAGGGGTTACTTTAATATCCTGTACCAACGTACGTTGCACCTCTTGCACCACCGCCTGATCGCGAATGATGTCCGCCAGTTCTTCCCGGATTTCGGAAACGGTTTTCTTGAAATATTCTTCCAGTTTTTCCTTCGAGCCGATGTTGGCGATAAAGTGGTTGATACGAGCCTCTACCTGTTGGAAAACCGTAGCATCGGGCACCGTGATGGTGTCCAACTTGGCTTGATGCAGAAACAGTTTCTGGACAGCGATCTGCTCGGGTATGACGCAATAAGGGTCGCCTTCGATACGTTGCCCTTCATACTGCATCTGACGGTATTGTTCCTCGACTTCGGAACGGTATATCGGATCGTCGCCGATTACCCATACGACTTCGTCGATCACATTATTCTGAGCGGTTCCCGCAAAGAGAGCGAGGCAAAATGCCACCACCGCCAATCCATGTTTTTTCTTCAACATATTTTCATCCTTTATATTCGGAGGAAGCGCAGTTCTGCCTGCGATTCCGAATTTTATCAACAAACAGGTTTCGTCTTTCTTTAATAATAACGTTTTATCGAACCGTCCCGCTCGGCTTCGCGATAAAGATTCTGCTGCAATTCCTTATTGAATTTCACACGAAGCTGGTTGGAGAGCTGCTCCTCGACCAACGGACGGGCATACTCAAACGGCATCACGCTGCCGGGCAACTGATACTCGGTAATGTGCAGGAAATAATATTCGCCGTCGGAGTTCAGTTCGAGCGTATGTGCCTTTTTCAGGAATGCGGCATGGTCGGTCACTTCCTGCGGAATGTTCGCCAACACATCCGACAAAAGTACCCAATGATCGTAAAAGTAATCGTAGTTGATCGCATTGCGCATCCCGTACTTTTCGATGTTCTCGATATCGTCCTGATCGTCGGACGAATACCATTTGCGCAGGAGGTCGATATCGGGTGCCGTTTCGGGTACACGCAACAAGATGCCTTTGATCAATCCCGACTCCAAGATGAAACGGTTCTGATTTTTCCGATAGAAATCGCGTAACTGCACCTCGTCAAAATCCTTTTCCACCCGCTCGGCGGAATAGCGGCGGCGGTATTCGTAAATGACCAAATCGCGTCGGTACTGCTCTACCGCACGGTCGATCCGCCCGGCTTCCGAGATATTTTTCCGGGCTACGTCGTACAGCAATACCCCGTCGATCCACTGCCGGATATAGGCATCGGCAAACTCCGCACTGTCCTGTGCCGACAGGTTCTTGGGCATCGCTTCGCGCAACTCGGTCCGCGACAACGTGTTCTCCCCGATCTGCACCAACGCATCGTGATCTGCCGGTTTCAGTTCGCACGAAACGAGCATCACGAGCATTCCGACACAGCAACTGTATTTCACCTTGTTTTTCTTCATCTCTTTCAAGACTTATTCGCTCCGTAAAGATACGACGATCGGCGCAATCTTACTGCGCATTAACCGTTTTTAGATTATCTTTATAGATAACTACCGGATATTTTCGGTTCAACGCCTTGATCCATACTTTTTCGAGATAGGTCTGATAGTCTGCCGTCACCTGTCCGCGAACGTCGGTATAGGCTTCGGGATATTTTTTCAACATTTTACCCGAAGTAAATACTACCGGATAGGTTTTGTCGGTTGCAGGAGCCGAAGCATTGAACGAATAATGGTCTACCCAAGCGTTATCGCCCTGCGCAAATACCCCGCGCTGAATACGTACGGCACGTACCGTGTCGTTGTTAAATTCCCGGTACAACGTGGTAATGACCGAATCGGAATCTATCGTCCGGATACGTTCTTTCACGGCATTCGCTACCGAATCGTTTATAGCTTGAATGACAAATCCCTTGAACCGGGGCGAAGTCCAAGCATAATCCTTACGGTGTTTCTTGAAATATGCCGCCAGACCTTTGGTATCCTGCGATGCCTTGTCCCAAACTTCGCGGGTGCTGATCTCGAACAGCATCATACCGTCGCGATATTCGTTCATCAAGTTTTTGAATTCGGGATATTTCGATTCCAATGTTCCTTTTTCCCGATCGATCAATGCTTTCTCGACAGAGCGGTTCAGCCAAGTATCGATAAATGTTTCGGGATTGGCAATGGCTCCGCGCACTTTGCCCATCATCGACGCCGAGAAATCGGCTACGGAAACGGTCTTACCGTCGAACGAGAAGATAGGTGCATCCACCTTGCTCCATTCGTTCCGTATCGAATCCAGCATCGTCGGCTTTATATTTTCGAGCTGCTCGATCATACGTGCTTTTTCCGGCTCGTTCACCACCAGATGATACTCCTGTTTGAGTTTTTCGATCATAGCTTCGCGAGCCATATTGCCGCGTTCGTCGCGAGCCATCATGCCGGTGATTTCGGAACGCATCTGCTCAAACGGTTTCAGGCTGCGCTTATCCAGCAATTTGATGATATGCCAACCGTAAGGAGAAGCTACCGGTTCGGAGATGTCGCCGGGATTTTCAAGGGCATAGGCCGCAGTTTCAAATTCTTTTACATAGCTGCCGATACCGAACCAGGGTAATTCGCCGCCACGCGAAGCGGTACCTCTGTCTTCGGAATATTTTTTAGCCAACTCGGCAAAGTCGCCGCCGTCGCGCAACTCCTGCATGATCTCTTTTACCTGCGCCTCTTTCTGCTCTTTTTGTGCGCTCGTAGCTCCACGGGGCAACAGCAACAAGATATGCGATACCAGACGTTCTCCGGGATCGGCACAACGGCTGTGCAGTTTGATGATGTGATAACCGAACTGGGTCTTTACCAGATCGGACACTTCGCCGGGCTGCAAGGCATAGGCTGCGGTTTCAAAAGCGTAAACCACTCGCCCGCCTCTGAATTTTCCAAGATAGCCGTTCTGCATACGCGACCCGTCCTCAGAATATTCTGCCGCCAGTTTGCCGAAGTCTTCACCTTGACGGATGCGGTCTAATATCGCCTGGGCTTTTTCCCGAGCCTTTTCATCGGCATCAACCACGCCGTTTTCGGGACGAATGAGGATGTGGCTTACTTCAATATCTTCTCCCATACGGGCATAGGCTTCACGCGCCAGCTTTTCATCGACCGACGAATCGATCAGATAGGGTTTTGCCAACTCGTCGCGGTAACCTTCCAACTCGGTACGGAACGCTTCGGTGGTGTCGATACCGGCTGCTTCGGCTTCCGCCACTTTCAGTTTATAGTTTACAAACAGTTTCACATATTCGTCGAGCGATTTATTATCGACCTGCTGCTGGCTGTTCTTATTGTAGATATACTCAAATTCCGATTTATGAATATCCTTTCCGTTTATTTTCATTACGACGGGATCGTCGGCAACTTGTGCCGAAACGGAAGAGACAGCGGCTAAGCAAGCCCATAAAAGCCATTTGTTTTTCATTGTTTCATTTTCTATTTAAAGAGTGCCGGCGCACTACGACCGGACTCGGTTTTTATAAAAAAACAGTACACTATTTTAACGGGTCAAATATAGTAAAATTATACCGGACTCGCTAAAATAGTGTACTATCGAGTGTGAAAATTTGTCTTTTTTTCAAATTTTAGCCCCGACTGTAATTCGGCGCCTCGCTCGTGATGGAAACATCATGCGGGTGGCTTTCGGCAACTCCGGCATTGGTGATGCGCGTAAACTTGGCTTGATGCAGGATTTCTATATTTTTCGCTCCGCAGTATCCCATACCGGCACGCAGTCCGCCGATCATCTGATATACGACTTCGTACAGCGAACCTTTATAGGGCACACGTGCGGCAATACCTTCGGGCACGAGCTTCTTGGCATCCATTTCGTTGTCTTGGAAATAACGGTCTTTCGATCCTTTTTCCATAGCTTCCAACGACCCCATACCCCGATACGATTTGTATTTACGTCCGTTGAAAATGATCGTCTCGCCCGGAGATTCTTCCACTCCTGCCAGCATACCGCCCAACATAACGGAATAAGCACCAGCCGCCAACGCTTTCACGATGTCGCCCGAATAACGGATTCCGCCGTCGGCAATCAACGGCACTCCGGTACCTTCGAGGGCTTTTGCCACATCGTACACGGCAGAGAGCTGAGGTACGCCTACACCGGCAATCACCCGGGTCGTACAGATAGAACCCGGACCGATTCCGACTTTCACGCCGTCGGCTCCGGCTTCCACCAGATATTTGGCAGCCTCACCGGTAGCGATATTGCCTACCACTACATCCAGTTCGGGGTATTTGGCTTTTACCTGTTTCAATACGCCGACAACGCCTTTCGAATGTCCGTGCGCCGTGTCGATCACAATGGCATCGACACCGGCTTCTACCAGCGCATCGACACGTTGCATCGAATCGGCGGTAACGCCTACGCCTGCCGCTACACGCAGACGTCCCCATTTGTCCTTGCAGGCAAACGGTTTGTCTTTGGCTTTGGTAATATCCTTGTAAGTTACCAAGCCGACCAGACGTCCGTCTTTATCGACGACAGGCAGCTTTTCGATTTTATTTTTTTGGAGAATATCGGCAGCCTGTTCCAGATCGGTAGACTGCGAGGTGACCACCAGATTGTCTTTGGTCATCACCAAGTCGATGAGTTTGTCGAGATCGCGTTCGAAACGCAGGTCGCGGTTCGTCACGATACCGACCAGCATCCGATCGTCATCGACTACCGGAATACCCCCGATATGAAATTCTTTCATCATCGCCAGCGCATCGCGTACCGTAGAGCCGCGTTTGATAGTCACCGGATCGTAAATCATACCGTTCTCGGCACGTTTTACCGTGTGTACCTGCTTGGCTTGCGCCTCGATCGACATATTTTTATGGATCACACCGATACCGCCTTCGCGTGCAATCGCAATGGCTAATTGCGCTTCGGTCACCGTGTCCATTGCGGCGGAAACCAAAGGTATGTTCAATCGGATATTACGTGAAAACTTCGTCGAGAGCTCGACATTGCGAGGGAGAACCTCGGAGTAAGCGGGGATCAACAGGACATCGTCGAATGTCAATCCGTCCATAACCACCTTGTCTGCAATAAATGACATAATGAAAGCACATTAAAATTTTATTGCACGCAAAGGTAATCATTTTTCGCGGAGTGGATCGCATTTCCGTCTGTTTTTTTTACAGTTTTTTTTCGCCGGCAGGCAATCGCCGCAACGAGACAACCAGCAATTTCCCTCCGGCACACCCCGTCCCGACAATGCCGCAACCATACAGCGCCTGCCTGCACCGACAAGACAATATGCCATAATGTCCAATCAGCTGCGTTGCCTTCGGAATTCGGGCTAAGCAGTTTCCGTCAGTAAACTCCTGTCATCCCCATCCTCTGCGCCTTGCATCTTAGAGATTCTAACGCACTGACAAGGGGCTGCTTCAAAATGTAAGTTTTGAAACAACCCCTTGTCGATCGGTTATATCAGTCTCCGGAGCGGAGACCGATACATCCCGTATTCATTTTTTTTAATTGCCCATTTCGGAAAGGAACTTGATCCGGATCAAACGGATCTCCTCTTCGGTGTATTCCCTGCCGAACTCGTCGATCGCATCTTCGATACTGTCGCTTTCGCTCTCCTTGAAGTATTCGAAAATATCATCGACATGCTCGTCGTCCATGATTTCGTGCAGGAAGTAGTCGATATTGATTTTCGTACCGGAGTAAACGATTGCTTCGATCTCGTCGAGCAGTTCGTTGAAATCGAGCCCTTTCGATTCGGCAAGTTCGTCGAGGGCTATTTTCCGGTCGATCGCCTGAATAATCGAGACTTTCAGTTTCGACTTGTTGGCTACGGTGCGCACCCGCAAGTCTTCGGGACGTTCGATTTCGTTTTCCTCGACATGCGTTTTGATCACCTTGATAAACTCCTCGCCATAGCGTTTTGCTTTTCCAGCTCCGACACCGGGTATATTCTGCAACTCTTCGAGGGTAATGGGATAGGTTGTCGCCATAGCTTCCAACGAAGGATCCTGGAAGATGATATAGGGCGGCAGTTCCAACCGTTTGGCAATCTTCTTGCGCAGGTCTTTCAGTATCGAATAGAGCTCCGGGTCTACGGCACACGACGCACCGCCTTTCATCGGCACTTCTTCCTCTTCTTCGAAATCGCTGTCTTTTACGATCTTGAACGATACCGGTTTTTTCAGGAACGCCTTGCCGGCAGGGGTCACTTTCAGCAATCCGTAGTTTTCAATATCTTTATCGAGATAACCTCCGATCAGCGCCTGACGGATCACCGAGTTCCACGTACGTTCGTCTTCGCCTTGTCCGGTTCCGTACACTTCCAGATCGTCCTGATGATACGACAGGATTTCGTTCGTTTCTTTCCCCAATAAAACGTCGATCACATGATCGGCTTTGAATTTTTCTTTTAATGCAATTACCGTTTCTATTACAGAACAGAGTAAATCTTTCGCTTCCACTTGTTTCTTAGGATTTAAACAATTGTCACAGTTTCCACAATTATCCACATTATATTCTTCTCCGAAATAGTGCAGCAACAGTTTGCGACGGCACACCGACGATTCGGCATACGCCGCTGTCTCCAACAAAAGTTGTTTTCCGATCTCCTGCTCGGCGATAGGTTTTCCCTGCATGAACTTTTCGAGTTTCTGCAAGTCTTTATTTATATAGAACGTGATACACTGTCCTTCGCCTCCGTCACGTCCCGCACGTCCGGTTTCCTGATAGTAACCTTCTAGACTTTTGGGAATATCGTAATGGATCACATACCGCACGTCGGGCTTGTCGATACCCATACCGAACGCAATCGTCGCCACGATCACATCTACTTTTTCGAGCAGGAAAGCATCCTGATTCTGGGTACGTGTAGCCGAATCCATGCCGGCATGGTAGGGCAATGCGCTGATTCCGTTCACTTGAAGTTTTTCCGCCAGTTCTTCCACCTTTTTCCGGCTCAGGCAGTATATAATGCCCGATTTGCCCGGCTGACCTTTGATGTATTTGATAATATCGCGGTCGATATTGGCAGTTTTGGGGCGCACTTCGTAGTAGAGGTTGGGACGATTGAACGAGGATTTGAATACGGACGCATCGTTCATACCCAAATTCTTCTGTATATCGTGCTGCACTTTCGGTGTAGCCGTAGCCGTGAGCGCGATCAACGGACGTCCTCCGATCTCGTTGATAATCGGGCGTATGCGACGGTACTCCGGACGGAAGTCATGCCCCCACTCCGAAATACAGTGCGCTTCGTCCACCGCATAGAACGAGATGTCCACCTGTTTCAGGAATTCTATATTTTCTTCTTTTGTAAGCGATTCGGGCGCTACATAGAGCAGTTTGGTCTTGCCAGACAATATATCGTTCTTGACCTGATCTATTGCCGCCTTGTTCAGAGAGGAATTAATAAAGTGTGCGACACCGTCGTCTTCACTAAAATTACGCATCGCGTCCACCTGATTTTTCATCAAGGCGATCAGCGGGGAAATGACTATTGCAGTACCCGGGAGCATCAATGATGGTAATTGATAGCACAAAGACTTGCCCCCACCTGTCGGCATCAATACGAATGTATCGTTGCCGTCAAGCAAATTCCGGATGATAGCTTCCTGGTTGCCCTTGAAGTGATCGAATCCGAATTTTTGTTTTAAGACTTCTGTCAATTTCGATTTTCCCGCCATACGGATGTGTGTTTAGTGGTTTATAAAATCAGGTCGTTCGCATAATTGCGCCTAACAAATTTATAAACAACTACCTTATTTTTCCAATTTTTTTCGGCTATTTTTTTTACTGAAAAGCCAATATATTCGATTTTTCCATCTTTGCTTTCGCATATTCGCGCGTAATGCGTATCTCTTTGCAATCGCTCGACGGAGTTTCGTACATGGCATCCATCATCACCGTTTCGACAATCGAGCGCAATCCACGCGCACCGACCTTAAATTCCATCGCCTTTTCCACGATGTAATCGAGCATATCGTCGTCGAACGAAAGTTTCACGCCGTCCATATCGAACAACTTGATATATTGTTTGACGATCGAATTTTTCGGCTCGGTCAAGATGCGGCGCAATGCCGTGGCATCGAGCGGTTGAAGATAGGTGAGTATAGGCAAACGCCCGATAATTTCGGGGATAAGCCCGAAGGCTTTCAGATCTTGCGGGGCAATGTACTGCAACAGGTTGTTGCGGTCGATTTCCGTCGAATTGCCTCCGCCCTTGTAGCCGACCACATGCGTATTGAGGCGTTGGGCAATCTTCCGTTCGATGCCGTCGAACGCTCCTCCGCATATATACAGGATGTCTTTCGTATTGACCGGAATCATTTTCTGGTCGGGATGTTTTCTGCCTCCTTGCGGCGGTACGTTCACGATCGAACCTTCCAACAGCTTCAACAAACCCTGCTGTACGCCCTCGCCGCTGACATCGCGCGTGATGCTGGGATTGTCGCTCTTCCGGGCGATCTTGTCGATCTCGTCGATAAACACGATACCCCGTTCTGCCGCAGCAACATCGTAATCAGCCACCTGCAACAACCGGGTGAGAATGCTCTCTATGTCTTCGCCTACATATCCCGCTTCGGTCAGCACGGTGGCATCCACAATCGTGAAAGGCACTTTCAGCAAGCGCGCGATCGTTTTTGCCAACAAGGTCTTACCCGTACCGGTAGAACCTACCATGATGATGTTGGACTTTTCGATCTCCACATCATCAGCCGATTGTTTTTGCAACAAACGTTTATAGTGATTGAACACGGACACTGCCAGATAACGTTTGGCATCGTCCTGTCCGATCACATATTGATCGAGAAATTTTTTTATTTCCACGGGGGTAGGCAGATCCTCCCGCGAAATTTTCCAATTGCCTTTTCCGGCTTTCGGCGTTTTGGGCATATACTCCTCCAAGAGCATGTGCGCCTGCTCGATACACTCGTCACAGATGAAACTGTTGTCGTGACCGGGCATCAGCACAGAGACCTCGTTCTCGGAGCGGCCGCAAAAACTACAATGCCTGCCGGTTCCTTTTTTAGCCATTCAAAAAAAAGAGTTATAGTATTATGTGTGTGAAATCGTTATTTGCCGGCTCTTACCAACACTTCGTCGATCATGCCGTATGCTTTCGCCTCTTCGGCGGTCATCCAATAATCGCGGTCGGAATCTTTCTCCACCCGCTCGAACGGATTGCCCGAATGGTCGGCAATAATCGTATAGAGTTCCTTTTTCAATTTCTGGATCTCACGGGCTGTGATTTCGATATCGGAAGCCTGTCCTTGCGCCCCACCCATCGGCTGGTGGATCATCACACGCGAATGACGCAATGCAAACCGTTTTCCGGGTGTGCCGGCTACCAGCAACACAGCGCCCATCGAGGCTGCCATGCCGGTACAGATCGTCGATACGTCGCTGCCGATAAACTGCATCGTATCGTAAATACCCAATCCGGCATATACCGAACCGCCGGGCGTATTAAAATAGATGGAAATGTCTTTCCCGGGATCGGCTGAATCGAGATAGAGCAACTGGGCTTCTATCACATTTGCCGTATAGTCGTCGATAGGCGTGCCCAAAAAGATGATACGGTCCATCATCAATCTGGAAAACACATCCATTTGAGTGACGTTCAGTTGCCGTTCCTCCATGATCGAGGGAGAAAGATAACTGCTCGTAATGACATGGTTGGCATACTGGTCGAGTGCCAGACCATTCATACCCAAATGCTTTACCGCATAGTTTCTAAAATCATTCACCATAATTATTCTTTTATATGTAGTATTGTTGTTATCGTACAAAAATTTCAAACGTGTTCCTCGCTGCGGGAAGCACGGACAGAACCGTGACAGATCCGGATTATGCCGTGTGCATACGACTTTCACGCATGGCAAAGGTATAAATAAAAACAAGTATGGAGCAAATTTATTCCACGTTCCGTTTTTTATTTATCGCTAAAAGGAGAAAAAAAAATGAAATACCGCCACGACAGCTGTCACTTCCGAACAACATACGGCAGCCGCACGCTGCTCTCCTCGTCCGGAATGCCCGTCCTGCACGCATATCCGGGCAAAGACATTCCAACGCACCGAAAAGGGGTTGCATCGAAAACTTCATTTCGACACAACCCCTTTCTATATTGTTATCGGATACGACTATGCTTGTTCGAACATTTTCTGAAATTCGTCGAGCGAAACCGTTTTCTCGTCCAAAGCTACGGCATCTTTGATAGCTGCCTGTATTTTAGCTTCGGTAGCGCGGTCGATCAACTGGCGACGCGAATCCTTGCTTGCCACCATTTCACCGGCATATTTTTCCAATACCTCATCGGGCATTCCGGTCATACCGTATTGAGCGAACTGAGCGGCAGCCATTTGCTTAGCCAAGCTCAACAAATCGTTGTCATCGACTTTGATTTCCGATTTCTTGGCAATCTCTTCTTTGATCAAGTGCCATTTCAGATCGGGCAACATTTTTGCAAAATCGTCGTCGATCGTTTCGGCTTTCTGCTCTTTGTTCGTCGCCAGCATCCAGCGTTTCAAGAATGCTTCGGGCAAATCGAATTCACCCACATTCTTTTCGATCACACCACGTGCGTCTACCGAGAACTTATATTCGCTATCGGGTTTGAGCTGTTGTGCGATGAAGTCGCGGATCCGGTCGTAGTATTCGGCTTCCGATTTCACATTATCTTTTCCGAACACGCTGTCGAAAAGTTCCTGATTTACTTCGGCAGGTTGCAGATGCGTGATTTCAGTTACGGTCATGGCAAAATCGGACGTTACCTCGGCGGCAGCCTCTTTGTCCATGTTGAGCATCGAAGCCATTTCGGCAGGCATGGCGTTGCAGCTTGCCGACGGATTGAATATCACTTTGTCGCCCACTTTCACACCGGCGAATTTAGCTTTCTCCTCGTCGTTCTTGAAATAAGCCGGCGAAACGATCGTCGATTCCACTACGATGCCGTTCGGTTTCTTCGTGCCTTTCTTCGTCACTTCCACCATCGAGCCCTTGATCAGGTCTTTTTCGTCGGTCGAAGCCTCTACCGAAACCTGTTTGCCATAACGGTTGGCAAACGAATCGCTCTGACGTTTCACCATATCTTCGTCTACTGCGATCGTATAATACGGTACATGTACATTCTTATCGAGTTGTACATTCAGTTCGGGAGCCAATGCAATGTCGAAACGGAACGTAAAATCCTCCTGAGTTTCGAAATCCACCGTCTGGTCTTCTGCCGTCATCGGCTCGCCCAAGACATTCAATTTGTTATCACGGATATAATTGTAAAGCGATTCAGCAACCAATCGGTTGATCTCCTCAGCCTGTACAGATTTACCGAACATTTTTACGAGAACACTAAACGGAACTTTACCCTTACGGAATCCGGGTATAGTCGCTTTCTGACCGTAAGCACGGAGCGATTTATTCACTTTTTCCTCGTAATCCGCTTTCGTGATCTCGATCGAGATCACAGCGTTTAAGTTGTCTGTGTTTTGATGCGAAACATTCATTCGTTCAACTATTTTATTGTTTAATTTTAAAATCAATCGTTTAGGTCACATCCGGCATCCGCCGCAAATTCGCGACACCAGCCGATTCTTTTTGCGAGCGCAAAATTAATGGTTATCTTTCGATATTCAAACTATTGCAGCGTTTTTTTATTTAACCCTTCCGACAAGCATTTTCTCGCCACAACACGATTGCCGACACCCCGAAAACAAAACGGAAAAACCGTTGCAACCTTACTTTCTCAACTGCCAGAATGCGACCGCTGCCGCAGCAGCCACATTCAACGAATCGACGCCATGCGACATCGGAATACGAACCACATAATCGGCATCGGCAATCGTCGCAGCCGAAAGTCCATCCCCTTCCGTACCCATTACGATCGCCAGCCGAGGCTCCGCCATCAAAGCCGCATCATCTATACATACCGAATCGTCCGACAACGCCATTGCCGCCGTACGGAAGCCCAATTCACCCAGACCGCTCACCGGACGATCCAGCCACGCCCACGGCACAAGAAAAACCGATCCCATCGACACCCGGACCACCCGGCGGTTCAGCGGGTCGCACGATGTAGGCGTAAGCAATACGCCATCGATGCCCAAAGCCGCAGCCGAACGGAAAATAGCCCCTACATTCGTCGAATCGACTACCCCGTCGATCACCACGACCCTACTCGCCCCCCGGCAAACCATCTCCACACTACGGGGCAACGGACGGCGCATAGCGCACAACACACCCCGCGTCAGCACATACCCCGTCAGTCCAGCCAGCAAATCACGGTCGCCCGTATACACCGGAATATCGCCACACCGATCGATAATCCCTGCCGCATCGCCCGCAATATGCTTGCGCTCACACAACAGAGCCAACGGTTCATATCCCGCATTCAAAGCCACATCGATCACCTTCGGGCTCTCCACGATAAAAATACCCCGGTCACCCTCCATCCGATTGCGCAACTGGCTTTCGGTCAAACCGGCAAACACCTCCACTCCCGGAGCCTGCAACGACTCAATTTCAACTATACCCATAGCTATCTCTCTCCTATCGCATATACACTATACAAACTCCAAATAATTATCCCGATTCACGACATGAAACCCGGCAGCGGGATAGGCTTTCTGAAACGCCTTAGGAACGGACGGCTTTTTGTTTCCCCATTTGAATTCCAAAGCAGTCAGATTGTCGAAGTTATCCTCTCGCAAAGATAATCATCATACCTTCAACTGGCGGGAAATACACAAAAAACACATTGTCAAATGGCGATTTTTACATAAAAATCATACTATCAAATGGCGATTTTTACATTTTTGCCATTTTACGATAGTAATTCTCCGACTTCTAAATGACGATTTTTACATGAAAATCGTACTGTTAAATGATGATTTTTACATTTTCCAATTCCAGTACAGAGATTCTGTTCCTTTCGAGACAGTAATTCGCTTTTAATTCTCATGGACAGAGTATCACACCTCATAAATAACCCATTTCCCTTTCGGACCTCCGATCCGAACCAAGACACCATCAGCACGTAACCGATCAATAATCCGCCTCACCCGACGTTCACTAATACCCAAATAAGCCGAAAGATCCGCTCTCGAAATAGCCGGACTTGTCCTAATCAAATCCAAAAGACGAACCTCCATACCCTTGTCCGGAATATCATGCCCCTTATGAGTACCATAACCAACCGTATCATCCTCCTTCACAAGCATTCCTCCATACGAATTCCAACCCGGCTCATTCAGTTCATTCCACCGCTTTTCCGGATCATTATTCATATCATTATCAATTCGATACATTTTCGGTTCACCACTATATCCCCTCAAATCGCCACTACGCCCTTTGGAATCATCCTTATATTTTTTCGGACCGTTTTGGCTTCCCTTCGAATCACCATCACGACTCCGATCCATACGCCAAATAACCACCCGGAAATCCTCCTCTTGAAAAAACTCCGGTCTCCGCAATCCATATCCAAGACACTTATTCACAATATCCTCCGTACCAGTACCCACTTTCTCTATATAGCCATTCCAATACATCGGATCGGCAAGCAAAGGATTCGCAGGCAAAGACTTATGCGGACCATGCAACTTCTGTACCGTAAGCCCATAAGGCAATACCCCCGGATTCCAGACCTCCAACCGATCCCTAAACAACATCACCTGCACACTCGCATTACTCGTATAATCCCTATGACAAACCGCATTCACAATTGCCTCCTTCACCGCATCCATTGGCAATTCCGGACGAGTAGGAACATCACCCCTTACACCCTCCGACCGAGTCCCTACCCAATTATCGACACGGCTCATCACAAAACTCGTAGCCTGATCCACCAACTCAAAAACATCACCCCTATAAATCTGATAAGCAGGCATCGGCTTCTCTACCACATTCCCATAAAACTGCACACACTTCACCTCCGACGTAATAAAAAACTTCTGTGGCTTCTTGCCAAACAATAAAATCGCAGCATTCGCCAACCGTCCATACTCATCAATCAAATCCAGATGCGTCAATAACGCTTCCGGCGGAGTCTCCACGGAAAGCGGGAAATTACGCTTCAATCGAGCCATGTGAATAAAATTCCGCATCTTATTCTCGTCCAAATCAGACAACGACGCACCATTATCGTACGCCGCATCAAACGGACGCCAACGGATAAACTCCTTCTCCTCCAAATACCGGACCAAAGAAGCATACACCGACGTACGCAACCCATCCATATCAACAAACGTCTTCCGCACCACATCCCGCTCCACCTTACGAATCAAAGCCGCCTCCTTCACATGACGTCGCCCCTCATTCACACTCTTAATAAAAATCAAACGACTCTTACGCAACGAAGCCGCCAAATCATACTCACGCTCCGTCGGAGAAATACCCTCCTCATCCTCATACCCATACAAATTTCCGTATAAGCCCAAATAAATATCACAAAGCTCCACCTCCCTCAAATACACATGACTCACCGGAAAGCCATTCGCCGGAACATCCTCAAAAATAAAAGGCTCAAAAAACTTACCCAACAAAACATCCGTACGAATATAATGACAAAGCATAGCCCGCTCCTCAGCAAACTCACTCTGCACACTACTTATAAAAACCCTTATACGCTTCATCATAACCTACCCTCCATAAAAAACAAACAACAATAAAACACCCTTCTGGATCACCCACGCCCCATTTGGATCAAACAAGCACCTTCTGGATCACCATAAAAAACATATTTCACTGAAAAACAGCAAATCAGACAATACAAAAATACAAAAAAAAATCATCAAACACAAAAAAAACACGAAAAAAATCCCATCCTTCTGGATCAAACAACAACACCCTTCTGGATCAATTCAGACCAACCCAAAACAAAAAAGCAACATAACAAACTAACAAACAGCAATATAAACAAAACAAACAACCACAACACTCAGGATCAAACAACACCCTTTCTGGATCAAATCGTAACCATTCCCAATACAACAAACACAAAACAAGCTAAAACACAACAACATAAACAACTATACTCTTCTGGATCAAACAACGCCCTCTCTGGATCGAACAGTATTTCTTCTGGATCAAACCGTAGCCATCCCCAATGCAACAAACACAAAACAAGCTAAAACACAGCAACATGAACAACCACACCCTTCTGGATCAGTACACACCACCATCTGGATCAAACAACATTTCTTCTGGATCAACACATACAACCATCTGGACCAAACAACAAACCATCCAAACCAAACAACACCCGACAAAACCACCCGACAAAAAAACAGAAAAACACCCAAAACCAAAACAAACACCAAACACTTCCATATTCCACTTTTTTATCGTAACTTTGTACCATAAAACCCCTCCGCACCAAACAAAAAACAACACCCACAAAACAAAAAAAGCGGAAGAAACAACAACAAAACAAGAAAAAACAACACAACAATGAAAAAAATACTCACCAGCATCCTACTACTACTCACCACACTCATAACCACCCAAGCAGCCACACTACAACTCAAAGACATCACCGACAACCAATACAAATCCAAAAACATACCCGACTTCTACGCACTCGACGACGACGAACACTACCTCATCGCCGACCCCACCAACACCTGTATCCTGCGCGGACAACTCCGCACCGGAACCATCACCGACACCCTGCTCAACCTCAACCACATCACCGGCGAAAAACCCCAACAATTCGACGCATTCGCCATCAGCAAAAACGCACGCACACTACTCATACACCACAACACCCAACCCATATACCGTCGCTCCTACCAAGCCGACTACTACATCTACCCCATAGGCAGCAACCAACTCACCCCGCTCTACACACACGGGAAACAACAAAACGCCACCCTGTCGCCCGACGGTAACCACGTAGCATTCATCCACGAAAACAACATCTACATACACCACGTACAAGACGGCAGCATAACCACCGTCACCACCGACGGCAAAAAAAACCAAATCATCAACGGCATCCCCGACTGGGTGTACGAAGAAGAATTCGCCATATCCACAGCCCTCGCATGGGCACCCGACGCCACCACACTATCCTACATACGCTTCGACGAAACCGAAGTACCCCAATACCAGTTCACACTCTACGAAGGACACTGCCCTCAATACCCCCAATACACCCTCTACCCCGGAGAATTCCGCTACAAATACCCCTGCCCCGGATGCCAGAACTCCAAAGTATCCGTACGCACCTACCAGCTCGCCGACAGCACCACACGCACCATACAACTGCCGCTCGAAAACGACAGCTACATACCCCGTATCCAATACACCACACAACCCGACCAACTCGCCATCATCACGCTCAACCGCAAACAAAACGACCTGCGCATACACCTCGCAAACCCACGAACCGGAAACAGCCGGCAAATCATACGCGAACAAACCGACAACTGGCACGACTATGACGCCATTGCCGAAATCACCCTGTTCGACAACTTCATCGTCCTCCCCAGCCGACGGAGCGGATACCGGCACCTCTACCAATACGACCTCAACGGCAAACAACTGCGGCAACTCACACACGGCAACTGGAACGTAACCCAATTCCTCGGATACAACCCCAAAAGCCGGCTGTTCTACTTCCAGTCCACCCAAGAAGGACCCATATACCGCAACATCTGCCACGTAAACACCCGTGGGAAAATAACCCCCATATCCCGATACAAAGGCGTAAACAACGCCTCGTTCAGCCCCCGTTGCACCTACTTCCTCAACCGGTTCAGCAACTCGCGCACACCCATGCTCGTCACCCTATGCAACGCCGACGGCAAAACCCTGCGCATACTCGAATCAAACGACGAAATCAGCCAACGCCTCTCCGACACCCCCATACCCCAACAAGAATACTTCACCTGCCCCAATGACGCAGGCGACCAGCTCAACGGATTCATGATCAAACCCCTCGACTTCGATCCTCAACAACAATACCCCGTCGTAATGGTACAATACAGCGGACCCGCATCCCAGCTCGTACTCGACGAATGGAAAATAGACTGGTACCACTACTTAGCCACACAAGGATTCATCATAGCCTGCGTAGACGGACGCGGAACAGGCGGACGAAGCACCGCATTCGAAACCTGCGTCTACCTCAACCTCGGCAAATACGAAACACAAGACCAGATCGCCGCAGCACGCTACATGGCATCCCTGCCCTACGTCGATCCACAACGCATCGGCATCTGGGGGTGGAGCTACGGAGGCTACGAAACACTCATGGCTATGACACACAGCCAAGCCTACCGCGCCGGCGTATCCATTGCCCCCGTCACCGACTGGCAATACTACAACAGCATCTACACCGAACGCTACATGCACACCCCGCAAGAAAACCCCGAAGGATACTTCCAATCCTCGCCCATACACAGCGCCGACCAGCTATCCGGAGCACTGCTCATCATCTCCGGTACTGCCGACGACAACGTGCACTACCAAAACACCCTTCAAATGGCTTCCGCACTCGTCGAAGCCGGGAAACAATTCGATATGCAAATCTATCCCAACAAAAACCACAGTATATTAGGATGCCAAGTACGCCTGCACCTCTACACAAGAGTATGCGACTTCTTCACCCGACAACTCAAAGAATAGGCAAACCGTCACACACACCATGAGCCACTCCGAAATATATTCAAGACTAAAACAAGAAAATGCCCTACAACTCCTCCCCCTCGCATTCCTGTTCGTGCTGCAAGACCACTATCCCGGCGCGATCACCGCTATCACAGCCTTTGCGATAGCTATCGCCCAACGCGCACTACTCAAATGGGTACGGAAACGATACCAACTGCACCGGCAGCTCACCCTCGACATCAGCTCCAAATCGTTGGCAATCGCCGCCCCGCTCTACGCCCTGACGGCTTACTTCGCGCACCCCGTCTCCATCTTTCTATTTATCGCCCCTGCGTGGATACTCCTCTTTGTCTATTTCTTTAAATCAGGTTGGAAGAAATTTTGCTTTCGCTGCAACATACTCTACGGAAGGTGGAACGAACGGGAATCAACCGGCGATAACTGGTTCTGCCATCAAAGCCAACACATCAATCTCAGCATCTGCTACGGCATGGCGATTATCTTCGTGTCTGCACTCACAATGCTCTTTATCGAAGACCGCCTGCCCGACCGTTTCGTCCACTTTATCCGATTCACCGTACCCATCACCCTTTATATCGCCCTGTTGATTTATGAAGCCGGAAGGGAAATAACATTCTTTTTGATAAATTCTACGTTTATTATCAACAATCCCATTAAAAAAAATCTTATTATTCGAGGGTTGATATTGTGCGAAGATCATATTTATCTTGAACCGATACAAATAAACACCAATAAAAAAGGATCTGCTACAAAATGGGAAACACCGTTTTTTAAAAAAAGTACCATTGATTTAGATACCGACATTCAATCTTTCACATATCAATACATCCAAGAAGAAACATTAATATCAAATCCTCAACTCACTGAAATCTATACATTGGATTCGCAGAATAAAAGAAATAGCCACACTCATTATCTGATTCGGGTAAAAGGAAACGAACCCTACCTTGCCACACTGAGGGGCAAATGGTGGAGCTTGGACGAAATCTCCGCAGCATTTTCGGGCAATACATTCGCCATGCATTTCAAAGAGGAGTACCACCGGCTCTATACCACCGTGCAGACCGCCCGCGTATTCAATATCGACGGCACCTACCGCGACCCGCTGCATCCCCTGCCGCCACGGTTTACGTTAGAGAATATCGACCATTTCGAGCGGCCTATCAGCCACCCTATCTGGCAATTCATCCTCCACCGCAACGAAAGCCAATGGATATACCGGTGGCGCAAACGCCGTCAGGAACAAACCGTCATTCAACACCAAAAGCTATGAAACCCGACTTCGACCTGCTTGTCATACTCGGACCCACCGCTTCGGGCAAGACCACACTCGCCGTCGCCCTCGCCGACCGCCTCGGCACGGAGATCATCAGCGCGGATTCGCGCCAGATCTACCGGTCGATGGATATCGGCACAGGCAAAGACCTCTCGGAATACCGCGTGGGCGACCGCTCCATACCCTATCACCTGATCGACATCTGCCCGCCGGGCTATCGCTACAATCTGTTCGAATATATCCGCGACTTCCGCGCCGTGTATCAAGATATGCTCGACCGGGGCAAACAGCCCCTGCTTTGCGGCGGCACCGGGCTTTACATCGAATCGGTGCTGAAAGGATATGCGCTGCCCCCTGTGCCCGAAAATCCGGAACTGAGAGCATCCCTTGCCGGCAAGAGCCTCGACCAGCTCGCCGACATTCTCGCCCGCTACAAGACCCTGCACAACCACACCGATACGGACACCTGCAAACGGGCGATCCGGGCGATCGAGATAGCCGAATATTACAACCGGCAGACCCCCGAATTTCTCGCGCCCGAACCGATGACACATGCTCTGATCGTAGGCGTGTCGATCGAACGGGAGCTGCGCCGCGAAAAGATTTCGCGACGGTTGCGTGCCCGGTTAGACGAAGGTATGGTAGACGAAGTGCGCCAATTATTGGCGAGCGGCATCGCCCCCGACGACCTGATCTACTACGGATTGGAATACAAGTTCCTGACCGAATACCTGATCGGGCGCACCACCTACGACGAGATGGTGTCGGGGTTGGAAATCGCCATACACCAGTTTGCCAAACGGCAGATGACATGGTTCCGAGGCATGGAACGCCGGGGCTTCCGCATCCATTGGCTGGATGCCACCCTGCCCACCGAAGCGAAGTTGGAACAGATCGACGAGTGGATGCGGCAGGAACGCCGGTTATAAAAAAACGCACCCCGTGCGTCGATACGCCGGAGTGCGTCCCCGTATCTCCGCCCGCAGGGGCGGAGCGCGCAATCACCCAAGTATAACCAATCACCTATTGCGCCGGTCTTTTTCCTATCACATCCTATTCACCGGTAAAAACCGTTGCCGCAGGGTGTTTGTTGGAGGGGCGATTGCGAAAAAATCCCAAAAGAATTTTACTTTTCTACATCATTGCCTGCCGGGCTATCGCCGTAGACGGCATCGTAGAGCCGTTTATACCCCTGCCACTGCGGGTCTGTCTCCCACATCCGGCGGTAGGTATCTGCATCCACCTCCTGTAAAGGTCGCCCGAAATCCCGGTCGGAATGATTGTCCGACCATTTTCCCCGCCAGATATTATTAATAACTGCTTTTTCATTGCGTACCGTATTGGTTGCTTTCCACATCAGAGTGCGCATCTCGCTGTCGGAGACCTTCAAGCCCGGTATGATATAACCCAACCGATAGCGCAGTTCGCCGGAAACTTTCTGCCATAGACCCGGATTCGTATTGTATGTAGCCAAATCTGCCAAATACTCCTCCGCACCCGAAGAAATATTGTCATAATCATACAATCCAACTTCCCGATAATAATCCGGCATATTTTTAGCGACCCTTCTCAAATACAATTCCTTATAGGCAGGATGCGAAAAGAACATATCCAACCCTTTGTGTCCCGCCGCCTCGTGTAGGACAACATGCTGCAAATCGGTATAAGAGTCGATATTATCCAATACAATACTAATCATTCCACCCTCAAACGGAGACTCTTTGGGATAGTGTAACCCTGCAATAAACTCTGCATCTACGGTCTGAGCCGGCAAATCTTTTCCACTCTCATAAATATGAACATCGTCCAATCCCATTCGGTCTACCAAATCGCGGGTCAATTTATATTTCGTCCGCACCGACATCGACTTCCACTGTTTGTCCATCTCTCTGTTGAATTCCCGGCGCCGCTCATCCACCGTGTGGTCCCACGGATCGCCCTCCAATTGCCGGACAGCGGCATCGTTAGCCAACGCCTCGGGCGAATAGGAACGGATTTCCTCGGCAGGGATTCCCTCGACCGAAATCACCCGGTGGCTTTCGGGATCGACGATTTGCGTGCGCCCCGTCTCGGCATCGTGCCCCACTACCTCGACACGACCGTTGAACGGATGATCTGCCATAAACACCTCGTCGGAGGCGGCTCGCCGGCGGTTGTGCAGGGAGCGGTTAAGCCGGCGACCCACCCCTCCGGCAGCCGCACCCGTAACGCCGCCTTGCCAAGCGCCGGTGAAAGAGCTTTCGAGAATATCGCGTATCTCGGGATAATCTTCTTCGTTGCGGTAGATCATCGTAGCCAGTTCCTGCGCCGCCGCGTCGATACCGTTGCCGGCAGAACCGGCAGCCATATCTTTTATCAAACCGAGCGGAGCCATCCAGCGGTCGTTAGCCGCCAAGCGTTGCGCGCCTTTCATCATCTCGGCTCGCGCCACCGGATTGCTCACCAACTGGCGTTTCATCTGTGCGAGAATGGATTCGCGCAAACCGCGTGTCACGTTGCCGAGGTAACGGCTTTGCAAAAGGGCATCGACGAGGAATCCGGAAGCCGTGGCGGCAATCAGATAGCCGTTGCGTTGCAAGGGGGTGAGTTTGGCACCGCTCTCGCGCTCGTAGTTTTCCAGTTCCATTTTCGACTCCAAGAAGTTTTGCGATGTGCCTGCCAGTACATTCCCGGCGGTCATTGCCGCGGCAACGGGCGGATTGAAATATGCCACGCCGAGAGGCAGGAGCTGTTGGGCTATGCCTGCGGTCGTAGCGCCTACCGTCCCCCAGCCCGATGTGGCGGCGAGCTGCCGGTTGCGTTGCCGTGCCTGCTCCATCTGCCGGGTGCCTTCGCCGCCGAAGCGGGCGATGTGGTCGAGCGAATCGCGTATCTGCTCGTCGTCCATACCTCCGTTGCGCATGCCGGCGATCATCTTCAAAGCACCGGCGTGCAGATCCGCGTCTTCGCGGCGCAAGCGGGGTGTTTCGGGCTGGCTGTCGGTTTCCGGTATGGGCGACGGCATTTCGACGGGTGGCACTTGCTCCCTGACGGGAGGTGATTGGGGTTCGGCAGGTGGTGCTTGCGGCTCGGCGGGAGAGGCTTGCGGCATGTCGGGCGGGGTCGCCGGATTTTGGGGCTGTCCGCTCTTTTCGGGCAACATCCCCATTCGGCGCATATCCTGTTCCAGTTCTCCGGGCGACATGTTTTTATAGATTTCGGGATATTTGAGGGCGTATTCGGCGATAGCCCGCTGTTTTTCTTCGTCGTTCATCTGGCTGGAAATCCAGCCTTGACCGTATTTCCAGTCGTTGATAGCGCGGTCTACTCCGTTTTTCAGCCCGCCCCACAGGTCGTCGATGGTATCTTTATCCCCGTTTTGTTCCGGTTTTTGTCCGGGCTGCTCCGAAGGCGGTGTGCCGGGAGCAGGTTGTGCCGGTGCGGGAGATTGTCCCCCCGGCTGGGCGGCTCCTCCCGACGAGCGGGGCGTGGCGGGCAGCATGGGCGCAGGTGTCCGGGGGGTCGGCAGCAAAGCTTCTTCGCCGACGACCGGCAGGGTGGTTCCGCCCGACGGTTCGTCCCAACCGAAGCGGTACGACGGCATGCCTTTTTTTTCGGGGGTTGCCGTCGTAAAGGGTACGCCGGATGCCGGCGCACCGTTTTCGGACGACGCGGGTAATGTGTATTCGAAGTCGATCGGTTCGCGCCGGACGGCTTCGGACCGGTTGCCGGACGAGCGGTAAAATTCTTGCAGGTCGGGGCTTACTTGGTCCCATGCCGGGTTTTCGTCAGCCAGTCCGGGCAGATTGTTGAATGTCTTCATATCGGTGTGTTATCGGTTAGGAATTATTTTCAGTACTAACAGCCGGGCGGTTTCGACGGATATGCCCCGCGCCACCAACAGATTGAAGAGGTGGTGACGGGCATGTGCGCCCTGCCCCACGGCGTATTCGATCTCCTGCGGACAGAGCGGGCATGCCGGCGGTGTGTCGGCGCAACCGGTGTGCAGGTCGTGCAGGAAGTGTTGCCAGCATCGGCGGCGTATCCAGCCGGTTTCGTCGTCGGGCAACCGGCGGCGGTAGCAGTCGGCGACGGACGACGGCAAACCGCTGTCGTCGCCGGTGTGCCGTATTGCCGGAGCAACGAGGCGAAGCAGGACGAGCAGGTCGGCGATCTGCCGGCGTGCCTGTGCGACGGGTTCGCCGAGCGGACGGCGTTTTTCGAGACTATGCGTGCAGGCTTCGAGAAATCCTTCTCCGTCGCCCATGCGTGTGTACAGTTCTTCGCGCCAAGAGCGGCTTCGCTCCCGTGCGCGTTCGGTATCGTTATTATTCATCGGCGTTGAGATAGGTTTGTATGAAATTGAGTCCGGAATTGACGGCTTCGAGGTTCGTGCGGTTCCGGGCATTCTGCACGTCGGCGATACGGTTGTTGATGTTTCCGCGAGCCGACAGGTAGCTGTTGAGGAGCGACGATTTCCACGAAGCCCCGTTTGCGGCAATGGCTCCGGCTGCTTTTCCAAGAGCTTCGGTCTGGTATTTTTGCGCGGCTACGGTGGCTTCGGGCGTGGCTCCGGTGACGGCTGCGGTGTTGCGCAACTGCTTGCTTTGCTGCGAGAGCTGGTCGCGCATGTTGCTCAACAGGTTCTGCGAGTCGGAACGGTCGAGGTAGTTCTGATAATATTCGCGGTTGAAAATGTTGTCGAGTTTCTGCGCGGACTGTTTTTGTTCCGAGAGAAACTTGTCGGTCGCGCGGTTTCCCCGCTGGTAGGCGGAATAGTTCATCGCCAGTCCACCCAACGAGGCGAGTGCGGTTACTAATGCTAAACTCATACGTGAAATTGTTTTTGAAAGGTTTGTTTTCTCGATTTCTTATTTTTATAACATCGACATGCAAATATCACCTCCTACCTTCGCAAAAAATTGGTATAACGATAAATAAGAGGATCATGAAGGGTAAAAAAGAGGATAAGGAGGGCGGTGGAAACGACCGCCGCAACGAGATTCTGCGGCTGTGCTACGACCGGCTGCGCTGCATCATACCGGAGTGCGACAACGAAGTGACGTTGTTGAAGTGTATCGAGATATTGGAGAAACAGAACGGGCAGCAGCCCGCCGAGGGAAACGGGTGGAGCGTGATAGCCGATACGCTCGACCGCCTCGCCCGGATAGAACGGAAGGAGTGATATGGGACACGAAACGATTTCGGAAGCGGAGAACCGGCGGCGCAACGAACGGCTGCGGAAGCCTTACCACCCCGAAACGGGCGAAGGGGCATCGGGCGGAGAGCGCATAGCGGTGCATCTGCCCGACGCGCCGATACCGCTGCAATATATTCCGCGCGAAATGGCGCAGGAGACGGAGTGGGTGGAACAGTTGTGCCGGGCAGGCAGCATCGACCGGTTTATCGGGGAGTGCCTGCACGAATGCGCGACGGAACAACGCCGCGAAGCGGTGTGGCAACGCTGGATCGAGGTGCGGATACGGTACGACTTCGAGTTCTGGGCTATCCTGTTCGTTCGCATCAAGGACAAACAGGGCGACGGCGATATTCCGTTCCGCCTCAACCGCCCGCAACGGCGGGTGTTGGAGGTGATGGAAGAGATGCGCCGGGCAGGGAAGCCGATCCGTATCGTGCTGCTGAAAGCCCGGCAATGGGGCGGATCGACCTTAATACAGATGTATATGGCGTGGATCCAGCTGGTGCACCGGCGCAGTTGGAACAGCGTGATCTGCGCCCACCTGAAAGATGCCGCCGCCAATATCAAGGCGATGTATTCGAAACTGCTGGAAAATTATCCGGGGTGGCTGCTGCACAGCGACCGGAGCCCGCGCTTCCAGCCGTTCGAACGGATGTCGAACACGTCGGTGATCGCCGATACGGGTTGCCGGGTGACGATCGGGTCGGCGGAGAGCCCGGAGTCGATACGGGGGGCGGACGCGGTCATGGCGCACCTGTCGGAGGTGGCGTTCTGGAACCATACGCGGCTGCGCAGCCCCGAATCGCTGATCCGCTCGGTATGCGGCTCGATCGCCCTGCTCCCCTACTCGGTGGTGGTGTTGGAGAGCACGGCGAACGGCACGGGAAATTATTTCCACCGGGAGTGCGAACGGGCGAAACGGGGCGAGAGCGACAAACGTTTCATCTTCGTGCCGTGGTTCGAGATAGAGATGTACAGCCTGCCGGTGACGGACTACGGGGCGTTGATCGCTTCGCTCGACGACTATGAACGGGGGTTGTGGGACCGGGGGGCGACGCTCGAAGCGATCGCATGGTACCGGACGAAGCGGAAAGAGTATCACGATGCCGCCGACATGATGGCGGAATATCCGTCGGACGACGTGGAGGCTTTCAGCTATTCGGGCGAACGGGTGTTCGACATACGGGCGGTGCAACGGCTGCGCGAACAGTGCCGCCCGCCCGATTTTACGGGCGAGGTGTACGGCGCGGCGGTGACGGGGAAACGGGCGTTGGAGGCGGTGAGATTTGCCGCGGAACCGGGCGGGCATTTGCAGGTGTGGGCAATGCCGGGCGAATCGGAGTGCCTGCGCAACCGGTATGTGGCGGTGGTGGATATCGGCGGGCGTTCGGAGAAGGCGGACTACTCGGTGATAGCGGTGTACGACCGCTACTGGATGGCGGAGGGCGGCGTGCCGGAGATCGTCGCGCAATGGCGCGGGCATACCGACCACGACCTGCTGGCATGGAAAGCGGCGCAGATCGCAGTGTTCTACCGCAACGCCCTGTTGGTGATCGAAAGCAACACCCTCGAAACGGAGAACGGCGACAGCGGCAACGCCGATTATATTTTAGACACGCTGGCGAGCTGCTACGACAACCTGTATGCCCGGGGTGCTCCTGCCGGGCAGATACGGGCGTCGGCGCCGACGCGCTGGGGCTTCCACATGAACCGCGCCACGAAACTGCTGCTGATCAACCACCAGATAAATATGTTGCGCGAAGGGGGGTATATCGAGCGGGATTTGCAGGCTTGCTACGAGCACGATGTGTTCGAGCGGAAACCGAACGGGAGTTTCGGGGCTATGGAGGGACACCACGACGATATTCTGATTACGCGCTGCATCGGGAACTATATCTGCTATACCGAGCCGCTACCGTCGCCGCACCGCCCGCCGTCGCCCAAACGGCATCCGCTCATCAACGAAGCGTCGATGTAGGTGAACAAAAGCGATACGGGAATGTTATTCTTTCAACCGATGCCCCGAAGCGTATGGCGCGACGGGACACGGATGTTATACCACATAAATTTTTAAGGTTATGGCAAAAGAAAGTGTTGCAATCCTGAAAGGGAAGGTAGATGTGGCGGAGGTTCTCAAACAGTTGAACGCCGCCTTGTCGGAAGAGTGGCTGGCTTTTTACCAGTATTGGATCGGCGCACAGGTAGTCGAAGGCGCCGCCCGTTCCGACGTACAGAAGGAGTTTATGGAACATGCGATGGAGGAATACAAGCATGCCCAACGGCTTGCAGACCGGATCATAGAACTGGAAGGTACTCCGGTGCTCTCGCCGCAGGAATGGTTTAAAAACGCCAAATGCGCCTATACGGCACCGAACGACCCGGAAGTGACGAAGCTGCTGAAACAGAATATCGCCGCAGAACGGTGTGCGATACTCCGCTACCGCGAAATCGTGGAACTGACGCACGGAAAGGATTTCACGACCTGCGACCTCGCCAAACATATCATGGCAGAGGAAGAGGATCATGAGCAGGATTTGCAGGACTACCTGACCGATATCGCCCGCATGAAAGTGTATGTGAACGAACATACGGTAGTAGAAGTGTAAGTACGTCCCAACTGTTATATACCCCAGCTCCGGCTTTTGCCGACCGTATAGCTAACCAAATGCTACGGTCGGTAAATTGCCGGAGTTTTTTCGTGCGGTGCAGACCGGACACCGCTACCGACGGCGGGATGCGGAACGGGATATGCCGGAAGAAAATGCCGCCGAAAACAAAAAAAATCCGCAGGCTATCACAAAACTCGTTGGAGAAATGTGTATATTTGCACAAAACTCGTTGGAGAAATGTGTGGATTCGCACAAAACTCGTTGGAGAAATGTGTACGAGAGTGCAGAATCTGCCGGATATGCCCGGTTGAACGGCATTCCTCCGAGCTGTACTATTTTATCGGATCTATCGTTGGGTAAGTATGGAACTGAAAAGGGATTTATTGGCTAAGCTGCTGCAATGGAAAGAGAGCGCGACACGCAAACCGCTGATCGTGCAAGGTGCCCGGCAAATCGGAAAGACCTGGATTTTGAAGAAGTTCGGCGAACTGTATTACGAACATACGGCTTATTTCAACTTCGACGCATCGGAAGAGCTGTGCCGCGAGTTCGAGAATACGAAAGACCCGGACCGGCTGTTGGGCATACTGCGCCTATACACCGACCGACCGATCGAGGCAGGCAACACCTTGATTATTTTCGACGAGATACAGCAGTGCAACAAGGCATTGAACAGCCTGAAATATTTTTACGAGAACCGCCCGGAATATCACATCGTGGCGGCAGGCTCGCTGTTGGGTGTCCTGCTGTCGAAAGGAGATTCTTTTCCGGTAGGGCAAACGGATTTCCTGCGGATGTATCCGGTATCGTTCCGGGAATTCCTGCTTGCGGAGAACCGGCAGATATACGATTTCGTCGAAGGGATGAACGGTATCGAGGCGTTGCCGGAGATCGTAACGGGCAAACTGACCGAGGCGTTCCGCCGTTACCAGGTGTGCGGCGGTATGCCGGCAGCGGTAACCGCCATGCTCGGCGGCGAGGGACTGGACCGCGTAGACCGCATACAGAAAGATATACTGACGGCTTACCGGATGGATTTTTCGAAGCATGCGCCTGCCAGGGATATTCCGCGCATCGCTGCAATCTGGGATTCCATCCCGTCGCAACTGTCGAAGGAGAACCGGAAGTTCCTATACAACTTGGTAAAACCGGGCGCCCGCGCACGTGAATATGAAGAGGGTTTGTTGTGGCTGGAACATGCGGGACTGGTCTACCGGGTGTCGTGCGTCTCGAAGCCGGGACTGCCTATCGCTGCCTACGACGACCGGTCGGCATTCAAGATATATGTTTGCGATACGGGGCTGCTGCGGGCGTTGTCGGGACTTCCGGCAGAGGTATTCTCGACCGACAACCCGCTTTATAAGGAGTTTAAAGGCGCACTGACGGAGAATATGGTGCTGCAATCGCTTGCCGCCCATTTCGATACGTTCCCCCGGTATTGGAGCTCGGCGGGTACTGCCGAAGTGGATTTTTTGTTGCAACAGGGCATGGGTCTATACCCCATAGAGGTGAAATCGGGCGAAAGCCTGAACGGAAAGAGCCTCGGTGTGTATTGCAAAAATTATGCTCCGGAACTGGCTATCAGATACTCCATGAAGAATTTGAGACGGGACGGGCATCTGCTGAATATCCCGCTGTATCTGGCGGACTGGACTCGCCGGCTGCTGCAATTCTGCATGGCGCAATAGAGGGCAATGATATGCGGGGAGGAAGAAATATTTCTCTTCACACACCGCGCGTACCGTTGTAGTAAAAAGCAGAGAGGGAACGCACCTCTACGGTGCATCCCCTCTCCTTTGGGAATGAAGCTATGTTATTTAAAAAATAACCTTTGTCTTATCGGCAATGCCGGCATCCGTCGAATTCCGGCGGAGTACGAAAGCTATGCCGTTGTGTATTCTTTCGTTTGCAAAGGTAACAGAAATCCTCGAAAAACAAAATTCTTTATCGGAGAATTTCACAGGTTCGTCCGAAGAAATCGATATACGACCGACCGCCTATGTTTCCCGATTCGGATGCCCATCCGATATCGGCTTTCTCCCTCCCCCCCTCTATACCCGAAAATTCGGCGGAAATCGGCAAAACCATGAAATAAATTCGGCGGAAATCGGCAAAACCAATGAAATAAATTCGGCGGAAACCGGCAAAACCCATGAAATAAAATTGGCGGAAACCGGCAAAACCCATGAAATAAAATTGGCGGAAATCGGCAAAACCTATGAAATAAATTTGGCGGAAACCGGCAAAACCTATGAAATAAATTTGGCGGAAACCGGCAAATGCATTATATTTGTGCTGTAAATCAACGAGTATGGGAAAAGATACAATATTTTTCAAACGCAAGATGTATGAGCGTATGCTCAAATGGAAAAACGAACGGAACGGCGATTCCGCACTTCTCATACAAGGGGCAAGACGAATCGGCAAATCTACTCTTGCGGAAGAGTTCGCCCGAAAGGAATATCGCTCCTATATACTTATCGACTTCGCCGTCGCGCCGGCGGAAGTCTACGATCTGTTCAAAGATATATCGGACTTGAACTATATATTTCTCCGGCTGCAACTTATCTATCAAGTGCAGTTAATCGAGCGTAATTCGGTCATTATATTCGACGAGATACAGAAAGCCCCTCTGGCTCGTCAGGCTATCAAATATTTAGTCAAAGACCATAGGTACGACTATATCGAAACCGGCTCGCTTATTACCGTGCATAAGAGCAGTGTGGATATTTTATTGCCGAGCGAGGAGACCCGGGTCGATATGTTTCCAATGGATTACGAGGAGTTTCGCTGGGCATTGGGCGATACGGCTACGATACCTTTGTTGCGGACGGCTTTTGAAAAACGAATCCCGTTAGGTGATGCCGTCCACCGAAAATTGATGCGGGATTTTCGTTTGTATATGCTGGTCGGCGGTATGCCGAAAGCCGTTGCGGAATATATCAAGACCAACTATCTCGGCGCCGTAGATCTGATAAAACGGGATATTGTTTCCCTGTATGAGGAGGATTTCTGGAAACTGGACGATACGGGCAGGGCTGCCGCCATGTTCGATGCCATACCTGCCCAGTTGAGTAAAAACGCATCGAGGTATCAAATATCAACCGCTATACCCGGCGAGAAACCCGACCGGGTTACAAGCGTAGTGAAAATGATGAACGACTGTATGGCTACGAATGTGGCGTATCATTCCAATGACCCGAATATCGGTCTGGCTCTCACTATGGACCATGAGCGGTTCAAGATGTACGCATCGGACACGGGATTGTTCGTTACGCTTGCTTTTAAGGATAAAGGGTTTACGGAAAATAGTATTTATGAGAAACTGCTGAACGACAAGCTCAGCACCAATTTGAGCTATGTTTATGAAAATGTCATCGCTCAAATGCTGCGGGCGTCCGGCAAACAGTTGTTTTACCATACGATACCGACTCCCGACGGAAAGAAATACTATGAGATCGATTTTCTGATTGCCGATGAGTATAAAGTGTCGCCGATCGAAGTGAAATCGTCGGGCTACAAGTCGCATACTTCTTTGGATGTCTTTTGCAAAAAATATTCCGACCGGATACAAAACCGGTATATCATATATACGAAAGACTTAAAACGGGAACAGGGGATAGATTATATACCGGTGTATATGACGATGTTTTTGTAGAGGGTTCGGGGGATTCTGCCCGCGGCTTGCCGTTTATTTTAAACTTTTGGTTTTCAATAAACGCTGCGCCTCGGCATAGTCGGTTCAAGTTTTCACTTGACCGCTTCTGCGCTCGGCTTGCCGTTTATTTTACATCCGACATCAACTGGTCGAAAAAGTCGTCGAGTTCTTTGTCTACTTTTTCCCAGAAGTTGTCTTCGAAATAGATGTTGTCGCGGTCGATCGTCAGCAGTTCTTCCAACGGCTCCATCTCGTCATCGACCAACACCACGGAGAAAGGCGACTGAACCTCCAAGGTTTCGAATGCCTGTGCGATTTCGGCATCGGAGGTGAAAATACCCCGCAAGAGACGGATAAGGGATTCGTCCCACTCCTCGTCGTCGATTCCGTTTTTCCAGTCAGCCAAAGCATCGAGGGTAGTTTGCGACAATACGTTATCGACATCGTCGTACACGACAAACGCGAAATCGTCGGTCTTTACCCGCACATACATATCGGCAAGCACAAGCCCCCCGTCTTTCGCCTTGGAGACGGCTTCTTTCAACGCCGAACAAATGCTATCGGCAAGGAGTTGTTCTGTGGAATCCATATCTCAGTCTGTTTTCGCGGAAAGTTGTTTCCGCCAATAGGTCAATTCAAGAACAAAGATAACGATTTTTCGAAAAATCCGCATAAAGGTATTCTTTTTTTCGTTTCTTATCGACTTTTTTTTCTTTCTGCAAAAAAATTGCAAATTGTTTGTCCGATCGAAAGTTTTGTGTACATTTGCAGCCATAACAACGATTGTAAAGAGAGAATGAACCATTCGAGTTTTGCATACGGATTCTTTTATTATTTTTATTTTGACAAAAAATAAGAACGGGATTCGGTGTGAAATAACGAACAAGAAAATACAATAGTCCAGCATAACGAAATCCCGTTCGCCCGCGAACGGGATTTTTTGTTTATCGTACGGACCGAGGTTTCGAAAACGACAGTATATGGATATGACGAAGGGTGTGTGCAACAGACGACGTATCGCGATACAAGGGGTTTCGGGGTGTTTCCACGAGGCTGCCGCGCGAGGGTATTTCGGGGAAGAGGAGATCGAGTTTTTGGAATGCCGGTCGTTCCGGGAATTGTTCGAACGGCTGCACGACGACCGCTCGTTGTCGGGGGTCGTGGCTATCGAGAATACGATAGCGGGCAGCTTGCTGCAAAACCACGAGCTGCTGCGCGAAAGCGACCTGTGGATTGCAGGTGAATATAAATTGCGCATTTCGCACGTGCTCGCCGCCCTGCCGGGCGAAACGATAGAGCGTATCGCGGAGGTAAACTCGCACCCGATCGCCTTGATGCAGTGCGCGGAGTTCCTGCAACGGCATCCGCAAATGAAGGTGGTGGAGAAAGACGATACGGCGGGCAGTGCGGCGGAGATCGCGGCACGCGGGCTGAACGGCCACGCGGCGATATGCGGAGCGCTTGCCGCCCGATTGTACGGGCTGGATATTCTGGCAGAGGGGATAGAGACGAACAAACGGAATTTTACGCGGTTCCTGATTGTCGGCGACCGGAGTGCCGCTACGGAACTGACCGGCGGAAGGGCTGCCGACAAGGCTTCGCTTGTTTTCTCACTGCCGCACACGCAGGGGAGTTTGTCGAAAGTGCTGACGATCCTGTCGTTTTACGACATCAATCTGACTAAAATACAATCGACCCCGATCATCGGCAGCGAATGGGAGTATTTGTTTTATATCGACATCACGTTTACGGATTTCACCCGTTACCGGCAGGCGTTGGAGGCTATCCGACCGCTGACGAACGGATTTAAAATTTTGGGAGAATATGCAGCATTCAAATCTTCATTCTAAATGTATCGAGCCTGCCCGCCGGGTGAGCTGTGTGAGCGAGTACTACTTTTCGAAAAAGTTGCGCGAGATCGCCGAAATGAACCGGAAAGGCATGCAGGTGATCAGTCTGGGCATCGGCGGTCCCGACCAGCCTCCGCATGCCGATGTGATCGACACGTTGTGCCGGGAGAGCCGGAAAGCCGACACGCACAGTTACCAACCGTACACGGGCATCGCCGAACTGCGGCAGGCATTCGCCGGCTGGTACGACCGGATGTACGGGGTGTCGCTCGACCCGCAACGGGAAATCCTGCCCTTGATCGGCTCGAAAGAGGGTATCCTGCACATATCGCTGGCGTTTCTGAACCGGGGCGACGGGGTGTTGGTGCCGAATCCGGGCTACCCGACTTACAGCTCGGTGAGCCGGCTTGCCGAGGCGGAGATTTTTCCGTACGACCTCGTGGAAGAACAGGGCTGGATGCCCGACTTCGAGGCGTTGGAACGGCTGCCGCTGGAACGGATAAAATTGATGTGGGTGAACTATCCGAACATGCCTACCGGGGCAAGTGCGTCGCCCGAACTGTTCACCCGGTTAGTCGATTTCGGCAGACGGCACGGCATCGTGATCGTAAACGACAATCCGTACAGTTTTATTCTGAACGAGCATCCGCTCAGCATTCTTTCGACGCCGGGGGCACGGGAGGTGTGCATCGAGATGAACTCGCTCAGCAAGTCGCACAACATGGCGGGATGGCGTATCGGAATGGCAGCTGCCCGACCCGAGTTTATCGAATGGATCCTGCGGGTGAAGAGCAATATCGACTCGGGTATGTTCCGCCCGTTGCAATCGGCAGCGGCGGAGGCGTTGAACGCTCCGGCAGAGTGGTATGCGGAGCTGAACCGGGTCTACGGGGAACGTCGCGCGGCGGCGGAAAAGATCATGCACCGGATAGGCTGCCGCTTCGACCCGAAACAGACGGGATTGTTCGTGTGGGGCAGGATTCCGGAGACGGAGCGCGACAGCGAAAGCCTGTCGGAACGCATCCTGCACGAGGCGCGTGTTTTCGTAACGCCGGGATTTATATTCGGCAGCCGGGGCGACCGGTATATCCGCATATCGCTCTGCGCGACAGTGGAGATGATGAACGAGGCGTTGAGACGCATCGAAAGTGTTTTCTGATAATTTTTTAATGGTAGATAATAAGATGAACGATTTACAACCTATCGTATTGCCCGGCATCGAGACGAAACGCCCGATGGTGATTGCCGGACCTTGCAGTGCCGAAACGGAAGAACAGGTAATGAGCAGCGCCCGGGAACTGGCGGCTCTGGGCATCGGGATATTCCGGGCTGGGATATGGAAACCGCGCACGAAACCGGGCGGATTCGAAGGAGTGGGCAGCGAAGGGCTGCGCTGGCTGAAACGGGTGAAAGAGGAGACGGGGATGTATGTGGCGACCGAGGTGGCGACCGAACGCCATGTGTTCGAGGCATTGAAACACGGTATCGACCTCGTATGGATCGGGGCTCGTACCGCCGCCAACCCGTTTGCAGTGCAGGAGATCGCCGACGCACTGAAAGGGGCGGATATTCCGGTATTAGTGAAAAACCCGGTGAATCCCGATCTGGAATTGTGGATCGGGGCGATGGAACGAATCTACAACGCCGGGCTGAGACGGATCGGCGCGATACACCGCGGATTCAGCTGTTACGACAAGCAACTGTACCGCAACCAGCCGCAATGGTATATCCCGATAGAACTGCGGCGACGGATTCCGAACCTGCCGATATTCTGCGACCCGAGCCACATGGGCGGGAAGCGGGAATTAGTGGCGCCGCTGTGCCAGCAGGCGATGGACCTCGGGTTCGACGGGGTGATCGTGGAATCGCACTGCAACCCCGATTGCGCTTGGAGCGACAAGGAGCAGCAGGTGACCCCCGATGCGCTACGCAGCATATTGGAGACGTTAGTGATCCGCGAGACATCGCAAACGACCGAGAACCTGTCGGAACTGCGCCGGCAGATCGACGAACTCGACAACCGGCTGCTCGAACTGCTGTCGCAACGGATGCGGGTTTCGCGCGAGATCGGACAGTATAAGAAGGAGCACAGCATGCAGATCCTGCAAACATCGCGCTACGACGAGATACTGAACAAACGCATAGCACAGGCGCAGGAGCTGGGCATGAGCGGCGAATTTATGAAAGAGGTGCTGCAAGCGATCCACGAGGAGTCGGTGCAGCAGCAGATGAAGATTATCAACGGATAAAAGGATCGAAGGGTATGAAGATATTGATATTGGGTGCAGGCAAAATGGGTTCGTTTTTTGCCGATGTATTGAGTTTCGACCACGAGGTGGCGATGTTCGACATCGACCCGCAGCGGCTACGCTTTACCTACAATACGGTGAGGATGAGCAGCCCGGAGGAGATTCCGGGTTTCGCTCCGGAGCTGGTAATCAATGCGGCAACCGTGAAATATACGCTGGATGCGTTCCGCATGGTACTGCCCTACTTGTCGCCGGAGTGCATCTTGTCGGACATCGCGTCGGTGAAAACGGGTCTGCCGGAGTTTTACGCCGAAGCGGGACATCCGTTCGTTTCGTCGCACCCGATGTTCGGACCGACATTCGCCAACCTGAGCGACCTGAGCACACAAAATACGATACTGATCACGGAGAGCGACCGGAAGGGTCTGGTGTTTTTCAGAGGGGTGTACGAACGGTTGCGCCTGAATATCTATGAATATAGTTTCGAGGAACACGACCTGACTGTGGCGTACTCGCTGTCGATCCCGTTCACCTCTACCCTCGTGTTCGCGTCGATCATGAAATGTCCGGATGCCCCGGGAACGACATTCAAGAAGCATTTAGACATTGCCCGGGGACTTTTGTCGGAAGATGATTTTCTTTTGGCGGAGATTCTGTTCAATCCCAATACACCGGCGCAGGTGGAACGGATTCAGGAACAGCTGTCGGTGCTGCTCGACATCATACGCAACAGGGACAGCGACGGCATGAAAGCGTATCTGACCCAAGTGCGCAAGAATATCGGATAGAATGCCCCGCTTGGCATTGCCGGGCTCCTTTTTTTCAGGTGTCCGAAAACGGATGATTGGAATAAATCGTCTATTCCAATCATTTTTTGACGAGAATAGTTTGCATATTCGCGTCAGAAAAAATATTTTTGCAAGGTAATTGAATAGGTATGAGATACATATATATATGGCAACACCAACAATGGCCCTGTTTTACATGGAATGATTCCGAACTGATTACTTTGCTCTCCGAGGTGCGCAACCTCGAAGGGAAAATAGCCGGTATGATGAGCGGGCTGGGATTTGACGTTCAAAGCAGGACTTCGCTGGATGTCATGACAGAGGATGTATTGCGGTCGAGTGAGATAGAGGGTGTCATATTGAACTCAGACCGGGTTCGTTCTTCGATTGCCAGACATCTCGGGATAGAAACGGTAGGACTGCCGGACCCCGACCACTATACGGAAGGTGTCGTACAAGTCATGTTGGATGCCATAAGAAACAACCATGTTCCCTTGAATAAGGAACGGCTGTTCAACTGGCATGCCGCAATTTTTCCGACCGGGCGAAGCGGTATCTATCCAATTACGGTAGGGGCATACCGATTCGGACCGGAACCGATGCAAATCGTTTCGGGCGCGATGGGAAAAGAAAAAGTGCACTACGAGGCTCCACCCTCCGATGCCGTGCCTGTCCTGATGGAACAGTTTATAAATTGGGTGAACGATGAAACCGGTATAGATCCTATACTGAAAGCCGCCGTGGCTCATTTATGGTTCGTAGCCATTCATCCTTTTGATGACGGCAACGGCAGGCTGACAAGAACGATAACCGATATGCTGCTGTCAAAAGCGGACGGTCTTCCTCTTCGTTTTTACAGTATGTCTGCCGAGATTCTCCGTGAAAAGAAATCGTATTACGAGGTTTTGGAAAAGACCACAACCGGATCGCCCGACATCACTCTTTGGCTCAAATGGTTTCTCCAAACCATGAAATCGGCGATACGGCGTTCTGAAAATATGGTCGAACGTACGGTGCAAAAAACGTTATTCTGGCAACGCAGGAGGGGCATACCAATGAATGAACGCCAGATAAAGATGGTGAATCTGCTTTGGGACGGGTTCGAAGGTAAACTCACTTCCTCGAAATGGTCTAAGATCACAAAATCGTCCCAAGCAACGGCTCTCAGAGACATATCGGATCTCATTGAGAAAGGTGTCCTGATGGCAGCCGACAATGGGGGAAGAAGTACCAACTACTTGCTGAAAGAGGATACGGAATCAATGCCTGACTGAGCAAGGAGATTCTTTTTTCCATTTGCCTCTGCTCTCGCCTTTCACTATATTTACAGAATATAGGAGGCGGCTCGGC